>ERZ772971.39-NODE-39-length-80769-cov-6.991439_pt1 | contig 80769 bp, 88 predicted proteins | sample MGYA00511943_ERZ772971 | MGnify/ENA primary metagenome ERZ772971 (study PRJEB29015, sample SAMEA2737929) | human oral metagenome | biome: human oral; feature: human-associated habitat; material: dental | place: China | collected 2144 ... | reverse complement strand
CCGACAGATACCGGCCAGTCACGCTATCTGCACATTTGGCTACCTCTTCAGGAGAACCCAGCGCCACCACCGCGCCGCCATGCACACCAGCGCCTGGGCCCATATCGATCAAAAAGTCACTCTGCCGAATGGTATCCTCGTCGTGTTCGACTACCAGCACCGTATTGCCGAGATTACGTAGGTGCTTCAGGGTGGTGATCAACCGATCATTATCGCGCTGATGCAAACCAATCGACGGCTCATCCAGCACATACAGCACGCCCTGCAAACCGCTGCCAATCTGTGTCGCCAGCCGAATTCGCTGCGCCTCACCGCCACTCAGTGTATTAGCAGCTCGTCCTAGCTCCAAATAGTTCAAGCCGACATTACTCATAAAGCCGAGGCGGGCGGTAATCTCTTTCAAAATCAGCCGCGCGATCATCGCTTGCTGCTCATTTAGTGTTAACTTGTGAGTGAACAAATCAAGCGCGTCATCAACGCCAAGATCGCAAATATCCATAATATTCAGGCCCTGCACCGTTACCGCCAGGACAACCGGCTTTAGCCGCGCGCCGCCGCAAACATAACAATCCCGCTGGCGCATAAACCGCTCGATGTCCTTGCGCATAAATTCGCTATCGGTTTCTTTCCAGCGCCGCTCCAAATTGGGGATCACTCCTTCATAGGTTGCGTCATAATACCGTCCATTGCCAAGCTGTACTGGATATTTCTGATCGCCCGTACCGTAGAGTACCTTCTGGCGCGCCTCATCAGACAACTGCCCGACCGGCGTCCGGATACTGAAACCATGCGCCTCGGCTACCGCCGAAATCTTGCGCATGTAAAAATTATCAACATTGATCCGGTTGTACGGTCGAATCGCCCCCTCAGCAATCGTCAGATTCTCGTTTAGTACTAAACTAGGATCGACTTCCAGTCGACTACCAAGTCCAGTACAACTCGGGCAGGCCCCTTGCGGTGCGTTAAAACTAAACAGGCGCGGCTCAAGCTCTGGGATCTCCTCATCCGGATGATCAATACAGGCATAGCGCTGCGAGAATGTCTTTAATTCATCCGTATCAGCATCCAGTACCTCAACCACACCCTGGCCAAGCTCCAGAGCCTGCTCGACGCTCTGGCTCAACCGGCTAGTCAAGTCATTGTTCATTACCAGGCGATCAACCACCAGCTCAATACTGTGCTTGTAGCTCTTCTGCAGCTGTGGAAACTCATCCAACGCATACACCACCCCATCTACGCGCACTCGGGCGTAACCTAAGCGTTGATACTGCTCTGGAATGTGTGCAAACTCGCCCTTCTTATTCTTGACAATTGGTGCGAGTAGCAGCAATCGCTTGCCCTCATATTGCTTAGCAATCTCCTGGATAATAGCCTCGGCCGTACGGCGCGACACCGGCTTATGGCAGCGCGTACCGTCTGGCTTGAGAGCTGGACAATGCGGCGTACCAATCCGCGCGAACAACAGCCGCAGATAATCATAAATCTCGGTCACCGTTGCCACCGTTGAGCGCGGATTACGGCTGGTTGATTTCTGATCAATTGAAATTGCCGGACTCAGCCCATCGATACTATCAACATCTGGCTTATCCATAATGCCCAAAAATTGCCGCGCATAGCTCGACAGACTCTCAACATAGCGGCGCTGCCCCTCGGCGTAAATCGTATCAAACGCCAGCGACGACTTGCCACTACCGCTCAAGCCCGTGATCACCACTAATTTATCGCGCGGAATCTCCACGTCAATATTTTTCAGATTATGTTCACGAGCGCCCTTGACGCGAATTACCTCTGGCATATCTGGTCTATTATACCGAATAGACGTTCATTTTTCCAGTTGCAATAGGCAGGACAATTTACCTACATATTATATTTTGATTCATTTATAGAAACATAATAAGCTTATGATTGCAAATATAATAATCGGCTGTTATAGTAAAACACATGAAGAGGTTTGTGATCATCTGTGGAATCGCCGTTGCCGTTGCAACCTTATTTTACCTGACCCGCGAAGAGTGGTTTTCATTCATGGTTATCGGTAGACTTCCATTCACCGGTATCATTCTGCCAGCAGCTGTGATGATGGGTTTTTGGATGATCATTGTGCCGGTATGTATCATCTGGGCAAAATCGATTAGTACTGCATTTTGGAGCAGTATCGAGATTATCGGAAAGTTTGATCAGCGTCGCATTAATCGACAGCTCCGTCTAGCAGCAAATTCCCGTCACGCAACAGCACAGCACATCAGTCTGGCTATGGTCGCAACGTGGCTCGCAATAACACAACGCCATCTAGCGCAAGCCGATGCCGCTCCCAAGGTTGACGACCAATCTACAGCACGATTGGCCGTCGCCACAAATTAAAGCCACCCCCGCTTATTCAGTCTGATTTGCTTCTGGTGATGTCAGCTTCTTGATCATTGGCAATATGATATAGATACCGATAATGGCCATCGCTAATCCAGCGCCAACAATCAGGCAATATAATGGTGTAATAACTGGCTTTAGCGAGGTTGGAAGGATGCTGATAAATACCAATCCCGTCCACGCACCGATAGCACACGAGAATAGGGAGACGCTCACTAACGGCACTAACGATTCAAAGCCAACAAGGCGCTTTAGCTGACTGAGCTTCATCCCACCTAGTCGCAACGTAAACAGTGATCTCCGTCGCTCTAAGAGTCCACCAATCGTCGATACAATTAAACTTGCCACAGCGACAAACAATGTTACACCCATACCAACATAGGCAAGATCGGCGAAGTTTTTGATAACTGGATTAATGACTGGCCGCTTAGCCTCAGCACCACCAACGACCCACGCTGGATTGACTGATTGCAGTTGCCCGCCAACCAATCCGCGTACCTGATCAACATCAGCTGCATTTTGTAGAGTCACGAGATAATTAACGTTGCCTTTTGTCTCGGCAGCATCTATCAATGTCACCGATTGCGTAACTGGTGCATCAAAATTGATGAGTGCAAATTGATCCGGACGAGCACCGCTTGGGCACGTATGCTCAGTGTATGACACTAGATCACTACACCGCACGGCATGGCCTTTTTCGAGAGGATATATTGCTGCCTATTAAGTGTTTGCTGCATTGACTGCGGCAGTGAATCACCGATAATTATTGCAGTGTTACCCTTAAGCTGTGAGTAGCCATTATTATTAACTGATGATGCACTCAGCATTTCAATGCCACTAACTGCCGTCAGATAAAAACTCCCTGCAAATAGTGCCAAGACAACACCACTAACACTGCGGAATACGGCTCGCGAATGTACCGCGATGCGCTTACTTGCGATCAGCACCAGACCACTACGCGCCCACCGAGCGCACCATCGTGCGATACAATTCGTCAGCCAACCACCGGCCAATACCAGGCCAAACATAACAAGCATCACTCCCGCTGCGAGCACCATCATTGCTCCTAATGAACTATCTGCTTGCTCATAAAGCCACTGATGTCCCGCAGGAGTTGAGGCCCAGGCAAAGATACCAAGACCTATTGCTAGTGGCAGTACGCGCTAAATACGCAACTTCTTTACTTTTTCTTGCGTCCGGGCTACGCCAAGCGGTGAAATCTGTGCTCGCCGCATCCGCCGCCAGCTCACACCAATAGTTAACGCCAGTGTCAATACAATAATTAACAGATACTGTAGCCAGTTTAGCTGTAAATCAGCCGGCCAGAATCGTGCACCACCCATCTCAAAATTCTGTAGCGGTGCCTGAAACAGCCAAAACGCTACGAGACCGATAACAACCCCGACAATTGAGGCTATAAGTGACTCCAGGAGAATTACTCGTGTCACTTGCTTTTTGTGGCACCAATCAACCGCAACGCCGCATAGCGTTTCTCACGCTGTACGCCACCTAGTTGTGTCGCAACAGCGACAAACATAACAATTGGAAATAGTAAAATTGTTCCACCAACCCCAAGCACAATAACCGAGATTGGATCAAGACCAATTGTTTGGCGATAACCAGCCGTTGTATCAGTTTGGTATATATTGGCAAAGTATGATGATTGCCCACGAGACTGAGCAGCCTTATCGGTAGCAGCAACTTCCTCAGCACTCACCCCGCGAATGAGCATCAGTGAGTCCGGACTTTGTAGGTACGCATCAGGGATCGTACCAAGGTACTTTGTATGCTTACCAAATCTATCAATAATCTTATCCTCGGGATGCTGGGCGACCTTCTCAGCCAGGGCTTTTGACATATAATATTCACCAGATGCTGGTGTTGGTAATTGAGCAAACTGGACCGACCCTTCTACGCCATAGAGTGACAGTACATCAATTTTTTTATCGCGCCATTTCGTCAAATTACCTAGCTGTACGTTTGACGCCTTTAGCGGCTTGACGGTGGTGTCTCGTTGTCGCTGCTGCGGTGCAGCATTCTTTGCTTGAAGTATAGCCGTATTAATAATCGCACGGTCGGTCCGTTTCAGTAGACCGTTTACACCGGCTACAAAATAACAAACCAACACTATACCAAGTGCGATAGCTGCCGATGTCAGCACGAGGCGGGCCATTGATTGGCGACCAGATTTACGAAGAAGCATCCAACTAACACTCATTATATAACCCTCCTGCTATGAACATCAGAGATCGCTGATTGTACATGTCCAGCACTTGCAATTTGACCATCACGAACAATGATCTCACGGTCCGCATACGCAGCAATCGTCGGTTCATGAGTCACCATAATAACCGTTGTTCCATGCTCTTTAGCGGTTGCAATAAATAACTCCATAATCTTCTCCGAGTTAAGGCTATCCAACGATCTGGTTGGCTCGTCGGCAAATAGTACGGTTGGATTGGTCACCATAGCACGAGCAATCGCTACACGCCGCATCTGGCCACCCGATAATTCACCGAGCATGCTGCCGGCCTTGTTACTAAGCCCGACCGCTTTCAGCCAGTGCTCAGCTTGCTTATAAGCTTCCTGTCGCTTAACACCATTGAGTAGTAGAGGTAGGGCTACATTATCGAGACTAGTCAATTCTGGCACCAGCTGTCCAAACTGAAAAACGAAACCAAAGCGAGTCCGCCGCAAGATACTGCGTTTATCATCATTCATTGCATCAATACGTTGACCGTCAAAATGGATCTCAGCACCATCAACGCCAATAATCGCTGCCAGACTGTGCAATAATGTTGATTTGCCCGAGCCACTTGGCCCCATAATCGCCAGCACCTCACCAGCCATAACATCAAGCGATACACCGCGCAGCGCTCGCGCCTGTCCAAATGATTTCTTAATATTCTTTGCGCTAATAATTGGCTTGTTCATGTAATAATTCCTCCTTTAACTTTGTTAAGCGTGAGATAGTTAGCTCAATCCATCGTAAATCTGCCTCCAAATGAAATAACGCATGATCAATCAATAGCATATTTGACAAGTCGCTATCGCGCCGCTGAACAGTCAGCTCACGCATGCGCTGGATATGTGCGGTACGCTGATTATCGAGGTATGATGCAGCGTCTCCCTCCTTGAGAATAGCGAGTACCGACTTAATGTACATCGTTGCCTGTAGTTGGGGTGATGGTGCTTCAGGAGTCTCCAACCACTCTTGTAGCTCATGACGTCCTTTTTTAGTGATAGCATAACGAACTCTGTCTGGACCACCTGAGATGCCAGTGTCAACAATTTCTTCAACCTTGCCATCACGTTTTAACCGCGCCAATGTTGAATATACCTGCCCAGCTAGAATCGGCTTATCTTTACCAAAGTAGTCATCATACTTCTTTTTTTAACTCATATCCATAGTTTGATCCTTGCGCTAAAAACCCAAGAAGCGTGTACTGTGCATTCATACTCTTGCTATACACCACGTGACTAGCTATCGCAAGAGTTATTATAAACTTAGTGTATAGTTGCCTTATAGTGCTGAACAGCTGAATCATATGCCTGCCATGCCGGCATCGAAACCCCTAACCGCCTGCCATCAGCCAATACTTCATCATATCCAGCTAGCCATTCACTAAATCCGTGCTTCATATGGCCCGTTACCATATCAACTACATCGGGCTGTTGAAATGCATGCTGCATTATTGCAGTAGCTACCCTTAGCGGCATTATTGATAGTACATTGAAAGGGAAAACTCGCCACACCGCAACACCTTGGTGACGACATAGAGACATACCATCACGCAGTGCCATAATTAGCTGACGAATCGCCCCTGAATCATGCGTTAATGCCGAAAAACTGCCACTACTAGCTATAGCGCCAGCAGTTGCTGATTGCTGGAGATAATGAACTTTCATCCAATCAAGCAGACGAACATCATAGCTACTTGCCACCCCGGCCTCTTTTAAATGCTGCATGAATAACTTTGCTCCCGCCCTTACACCGCCAACCCGCGTCGGCGTTGGAAAGATAATAACCTTCACGCCATGATTATCTCGCCCACCGCCAACACTGGAAGGAAAGGCGATAAAATAATTATCAGGCGATATATATTGATCAACCTCACTAGCCAGATTCCAATTATTTTGCATAAATCCAATCCACCTAGCCTTCGGCTGATACTTTGCTAGCATCGGCAGTACCGATTGAAGTTGACAGCGATTAACCGTTACTAATATAACGTCGTAATAACCTACGGGCGACGTGACACACTGTGGGTGAAGTACCGTCGACTGATACGTATTGTCACGCTGACGCAAATCCTTTATAGCAAGTGGCACGCCTTGCGACACCTCTTCATACCGCTCAGGCATCACTAGCACATCCACATCATGGTGTGCCGCTAATAAATGCGCATACGTCAGACCGATTGTTCCCGCACCATAAATTAAGTACCGCATCCTAGTCCTCAGTGGGCAATATTGCCTCCGCCCATAGCTGCAATTCCTGCAAGATGAACTGTTGCTCGTCAGTCGCTGTCGATACCAACCGCTGTAGAGACGCCATAAACTGTGGTAGCTGTGCCTGCAGATGCTGGGTCCGCCATGCTTCCCATTGCACTAAATCATCTTCGCTGAGCGAGCGCGGAAAGTTGCGCGCTTTGTAATGCAGTAGCAGCGGCGCCAAACGCTCATCTTGGAACTCTGGATGAAAATCAGCCAACTTACGCTCATCAGCATTGCGCACCGCTTCTACTCGCAAGCGGTCACGGTCATTCAAAAAGCCATCATATAGTTGCGCTTCCGGATCGGGCAGTTTTTTGAAGGCTGGTTTGTTTTCAAAAATAGTCCGTAATTTTTCAGCAAAGTCCGGATTCTTCAGTAAAATATGCTGATGCTGCTGAATAGTCTCTGCGCTGAGTGAAATTTTCCGCCAGCCATCGCCCTGTTCCAGCACACCCAGCGGTGCTACCGCCGGACAGCGATTGTACTGCAACTCTTTGACTGGTAATTTGACGAAATCCTCAGCCTGCCGCTCTTCCCACGAGGCAAAAATCTTCGCCGCTAGCTCGTTCGTATCCAGTCCAACAAACGGCGTCGGATCATAGCGCAAGTCATAGACAACCACGCCGCCGTTTCGACTGGTCGTCAGTGGAAAGGCCACCGTGGTTTTGGCAAATTCTTTATCGTAGCGCCCGCTGGCATAGACAAACGGTTTTTTGTCGTCCACATTGACCAGTTGCTGGACTACTTTTTTATCACGCATTTTCAGCAAATAATCATACAGCTGCGGCTGTTTTTGCTTGATCAATTTCGTCACTGCAATCAGCGCCGTTACGTCCGCCAAAGCGTCATGAGCATTTTCGTGCGCAATACCGTTGGCGCTAGTGATCAGTTCCAGGCGATTACTTGGTTCACCTTTGTCGTCAAGCGGCCACTTGATTCCTTCCGGCCTAAGCGCCCGCGTCAATCGCACCACATCCAGCAAATCCCAACGCGAGCGGCCGTCCTTCCAGCTCCATTCGTACGGATCATTAAAATTACGCCACAACAAATGGCGAATAAACTCGTCGTCAAACCGAATGTTATTAAAACCAACCGCGATGGTGTCCGGCGTGAAAATCTCCTCACTCAGCATCCGGGCAAACTGCGCCTCGGTGTAGCCCTCCTCAACCGTTTTTTGCGGCGTGATGCCAGTCACCATCAGCGCGTCAGGACTCGGCAAAGTATCATCATTCAGCGTCACCAGCAGATTATACGGCTCACCAATCGGCTCGAGATTCATATCTGTTCGCTGCCCAGCAAACTGCATAATCCGATCTTGCCGCGGATTTAACCCACTGGTTTCCAGGTCGTAGAAGAAAAATGTTTGTGCCATACCTATAGTATAGCAAAGCGACGAAATGACGCCCAAACCTACTGCTCAACCAGCGTAAACGGCATCGATTCGCCAATCTGTACTACGGTCTCACCGATTGCACCCTGACGAATTAGTTCATGAGTGATGCCCATTTTTCGCATAATGTCCCGCAGGCGATTGACCGATTCAAATTGATCAAAGTTAGTGCGGCGAGCAAACTTTTCAATTTTAGCACCGTGGATAATGAAGCTAATCGTCTCTTCATCGTCTACATTGTCAGGCTCCGCACCAACCACCCGCTCTACCGTCCAGGCATCAGACGCTGCTTGCGCATCCAAAGCGATTACCGGCAGATCATCGCCCTCCTCCTCAACCATCTCCGCCTCACGCGTCCGATATTCAGTAACTTCACGGCGCAGCAAACGCAGCAGCTCAGTCACGCCAGCATGCGTTTGCGAGGAAATCGCCACCACTGGCGAACCGTTCGCTACGTTTTGTAGCGCCGTCGACTGCATGGCGATAATCTCATCATCCAGTCCTTCACACTTCGTCAAAGCGATGATTTCTGGACGCGCCGCCAATTCTTCAGAATATTTTTCCAGCTCCCGGCGAATGGTCTGGTATTTTTCTGCTGGGTCGTCACTATACGCGTCAATCATGTGCAGCAACACGGCTGTGCGCTCAACGTGGCGCAGGAACTGGTCACCCAAGCCCTTGCCTTCCGAGGCGCCTTCAATCAGCCCTGGGATGTCAGCAATCAACACTGAACCATCATCAACATCCGCCACGCCCAAATTTGGCGTCAACGTTGTAAACTCATAATTGGCAATTTCTGGTCGGGCGTTAGAAACCACGCTTAAGAATGTCGATTTACCAGCGTTGGGAAAGCCGACCAAGCCAACGTCGGCCAATAATTTCAATTCCAGCTCAGCCTCAAATTCTTCACCCGCCTCGCCAAGTTCAGCCATCTTTGGTGCTTGGCGCGTACTGGACGTAAAGTGCGCATTACCAAAGCCACCGTCACCACCGCGGGCAACGACTGCCTGCTGCTGGTCTGCCGTCAAGTCTGCCACCACCTTACCATCACGCTTAACCAACGTACCCATCGGCACTTTGACGACCAGCGGCGAACCGCTTTTACCGCGCTTGTTGCGCTTACTGCCGTCACCGCCATTCTCTGCTTTTAGCTCTGGCTTGTAGCGAAAATTCAGCAGTGTGTTAAGGTCTTTGGTCGCCAAAAAAATAACGTCGCCACCACGTCCGCCATCACCGCCATCAGGACCACCCTTATCAACATATTTCTCATGCCGAAAACTGACTGTGCCATTACCGCCCTTGCCAGCTCGCACTAACACTTTCGCTGTATCTACAAACATAATTTTAGTATATCAAAAAGCGCCCCCGAGAGATAGCGGAGGCGCTTTGCTACCTTAGAGCATCCTAGTGAATAAAGTTATACCGACCAACCTCAGACATCGGGATCGTTCGATGCGTCACGACGTTATACCCAGCGTAATTCATATCGCTAACGTAGATCGTGCCACCTTCAACCCGCTCGACCATACCGACGTGACCAAGACCACCACCGCCCCATGTTGTCTGGAAGATTGCCCCTGGTGCCGGCGTATGATTAACGACAAAACCTGCCGCCCGAGCACTTGCCGCCCACGACGTCGCGTTGCCCCAGAAGCTACCAATTGGTCGACCAAGCGCTGCCCGCCGCTCGTACACATACCACGTACAGTTACCGAGAGCGTATCGGTTGCCAACTGATGCTCGAGCGTAACCATAGCTGATACCACTGACTGCGCCGCCCGTTGTCCGCCCTGTATAGCCTCGACGGCCAGAGCGGGACGCCACGTAACCTGGCTGCTCATTTTCTGGCAGTACGCCACCCGGCAGAACAATTCGTGTATCTTTGGCTAGTGCCGCCCCATTTGCCAAGTCGTTATACAATGCCACTCGTTCAGGATTTGCTTTATACTTTTCTGCCAATTTTTCGATGGTGTCGCCGTCCTTAACAGTGTAGACCACGCCGTCAACCATCGGGATAATCAATGTTTTGCCAGCTTCAACCGCATCAGATGTCGTATTGTTCGCCCAGCGCACCGTCTGTGCCGTCACATTAAACTTCTTGGCGATAGAATTCATCGTATCACCCTGCTTAGTGACGTAAGTCTTAATGCCACGTTGAGCTGATTTCTCAGGCTGGATAATCTGTGGTTTAGAAATAACCTCCGTATCACCCTGAGCCAACTCTTTTTTGATTGACAGCGTTGCCGTCGCTTCACGTAAATCACCGGCAGTTGGCAGATTGACCGTCTCAGCCAGATCGGTTACCGCATTAGCAGCCGCCAGTTGATCTACTGAAACCTTATTTGTCTCATGTGTCACACCAGTAGACGGTGCGATTGGCTGAGAGGCCGAGACTGAACCCTGCTGACTGGCGACGCCACCTGTCTGATAGCTTAGTGCCAAAAATGAAATAACTAACAGAAAAATCCCACCGTACGCCGATACTGCGCTTAACTTGAGTTTTTTGCCCCGACGGGCAGATGCTTGGTTACGAATAACGCTTCTCCCGTGTCAATGTCTCCATCAACACTGACTACCGTACTAAGTCTTTCTTCTCGCACAAGAACAGGATGCATTGTCGACCTAATAATTAGTTGATATTGCTAAACGATTAGTTTTCCGCATCCGTGCGACCGTTCTGGTAGGCCCGCGCGCTTACACGGCGTATACCCTGTATGAGCGCAAGCTTATTCCCATTATACGCGATCCTCTCGTGATTTGTCAATGCTTTATCTTGTAATACACCTCGCCCCCTAGCATATACACCAGCCCAACAACAAAGCTCAAAATAACTGCATATGGCACTACCGCAGACATCGCCATCATTATAGCAAAGAGAATGGCAGTACGAACAATATACAAAAGCGTCACGACAAGCACGAACACACCTATGAGCGCAAGCGGTACTCGCACCATCAAGGTCAAGCCAATGTTGCGGCAACGCAGCCCCCGCTTCTGCTTGGTTTTCTCTGCCTCAGATAGTTGATCGGCTGAACGCGGCTGCCAGTATGATGCCCCTTTAGGCATCGCGATAATCTTCCATAGCCACAGCGAGCCAATAGTCGTACATACCACCATCAGCAAAATAACCGGAAGCGAGCCGTTAAAGGCTAGGATAGCGCCGAGTGCCGTGTGAGCGGCTTCTCGAAATGCCGAACTAAACGGACCAACTTGAGAGATATAGAGCAGCGCCAATATAATGAATTGCACCAGCGGATACACCACGGTCATGGCGAGTGCAGCGATGCGCTGCTGGTATTGATCAGTTCGACAGGACTGCTTGAAGACAATGAGGCCCTGAATGAAGAGTGAGGCGATAGCCGCACTGACAATAATCAAAGCCACTGGCATGTGAACATTGATAAAATATAATGGTAGCCAACAGATAAATATTGCCGCCGAGAGAACAAGTATCGCCGCCTCAATAATGATAATTGTCTCGTATCGAATATTACGCTCTTGAGCGGGCGCAGCCTGCTTCTTCTGTTTCTCCTTGGTGACTGGCGTCTTTGTCATGTAGTATCCATTCGTGTTCTTTACTGGGTAACTCATATCTAATTATATCAAAACACCTTCTTATGGCTGGCCAACAAAAAATAGCTCACCACTATAAGCGAGCGAGCCGTCGCAAATCCGAAGGGGACAACTATCCCTATAAAATTGGTGACCTCACGGAGAATCGAACTCCGATTGCCAGGATGAAAACCTGGTGTCCTAACCGTTAGACGATGAGGCCATTAAACAGGTCGTATTGTAGCAGATTGATAATATTATGTCTAGCTATCCAGTCATGCGAAAATTGACTTTTTCATCATTTTGGTGTATTCTACGTAGAGTTATGAGGATAAAGGAGGAAGTCATGCGAAACTTGTCATCACTATTCCGTTCATTGTCGCTGCGCCATTATGCAGTTCTAGCGATGGTTGCGGTAGCGACAGTGGTGCCAACCACATTATGGGCACTAGATTCCAATCATTCGGCTAATACCAATGCGCAAACACCGACGAATACAAAACCTACGCCAGTTTATAGCTGTAATGCACTCAGCGTTGATCAGTTTTCAACTACTAATTTCAAGTTTTCAGTCAAATATTCCGCTCATGGCGGCGCGATCTATAAGACAACAATTTACAAAGTCTACGATGCCAAGGGTAAAGAGGTGTATCAAACTGGTAACGAATTCAAGGGCTTCACACCGGGCACATACACGGTCAAAGCCTTTATTGTCGTTGATGTGAATGGTAAAGAAGAAATGGTGACCAGCGATGCCTGCACTAAGCAGGCCACAGTCCCTGGCGAAACACCGGATCCAAAACCAAAGCCAACGCCAATTCCGAAACCAGTTGACCCGAAACCTGAACCAATCCCAGATAAACCACCAAAAATTACACTGGGGTTTGCCGTCAAAACTACTGTTGATGGCGCACAACACAAAAAAGTCACCGTCAACAAGGCCTTTACCTACCGAGTAACCGTTACCAACACAGGGACCGCCACTATACATGACACGTATGTTACCAATACCGCGCCACAAGGGGTAGCCTACCTAAAGGCATCCGCTGGTACAATTCAAAATAATACCTGGCAGACGCTGATTAGTGAACTCAAGCCAAATGAGTCAAAAACATTTACTATTGACGCGGTCGTTAAACAATACGTCGCGGGCACATTGACCAGCACAACCTGCATCAAGAGTGATCAAATTTCGCTCGAGGGCCATAACAACTGCAGTGGTGCTACTATAGAGGTGGCCAAGCCGCAGGCCCCAGCTCCGCAGCCAAAACCACAGCTAACGCCGCAACCAAAACCAGCGCCGACCGATCCGAAACAGCCGACACCGACCCAACCGGCAACTCCGACTCGGCCAACTACACCGGTGCCTGAACCAAAAACGCCAGACCAATCGAAGCAGCCATCGACCAATGATAATCAGCAGTCACCTTCAGCCCCAGGCGGCACACAAACCACAAACCCACCTGCTGCACCGACGACCGTTGGCGAACTACCGCGGACCGGTAACGCCACTGACACGCTTGCTGGTGGGCTGGGTCTTGGCGCCCTGCTCACTGCTGGAGTCGCCTACCTCATCAGTCGACGTCATGTGTAAATCATAACTCTGGTTAACGTGGATGCCCCTCGCACCCCGAGGGGCATTTCATGGTACAATAGTATTATGGCAAAACAGAAGAAAAAGCGCTCTAAGAAATACTCTGGCGTTGACGCCGCAACAACTCAGCCCAGTGTCACGCGCATCCAGGCGGTCAGCCGCTCGTCAGCCGGTCAGTGGCTATATGAACGCAAAAAATTACTGCGTGGTGTCGGCATCGGCGTAGTAATAGTCATCATCGTTATTGTGATTATCACGGGTATTATTAGTCTATTCCGATAATCAATATTTCTTAGCGACTTGTCACCTTTTTCTTGTTCGCAGCCGGCCTATTAAGCGGCAGACGAAAACCAAACGTGCTGCCCTTATTTTCTTTTGACGTAAAGATCATTGAGCCGCCGTGCTCCAACACAACTTTACGCGCCAAAAACAAGCCAACGCCCGTGCCGTCAGGACGACGCTTGCGAGCATTTGAAGCGCGAAAGAATTTACCAAATACGCCAGACTGCTCAGCTTTTGGCACGCCGATGCCTTGGTCTTCGACCGTAAACACCACTTCCTGCGCGTCACAGCAAAGCGACACCTTGACAGTTGTTTGTTCTTTAGAATAAAAGATTGCGTTATCAATCATGTTCATGATGACTTGGCGGAGTTTTTCGGCATCAATGGCCAAGGTTGGGACATCATCGTCAATATGTACCGAAAGAGTGATGTTATGCTGCTTAGCCACAATCTTCAGCAGAGCCATTTCACTTTGTACAATATCGCCGAGGTTAGCCAGCTGGCGGTTCATGGTGAATGTCCCGGTCTGCAAGCGAGAGATACTGAGAAAGTCATTGATCAGTTGTACCATGCGCTCACTCGAGGAAAAGGCCTCACGTAGAACAGCTTTCTGGGTCGGACGAACCGGACCGAGATCACCCTGGAGCAGCATGTCGAGATAACCCTTGATACTGGTTAGTGGCGTTCGCAGTTGATGCGACGCCATAGAAATAAATTCATTCTTCGCCTCGTCTAGTCGCTGTAGCTGCTGGTTACTCATCCGCAGTTCCTGCGTCGCCGCCTCGACACGCTGCTGTAGCTCGGCATTCAGCTCATTCACCTCCTCCATCGACTGAGCATTTTTAATGGCGATCGCTAGTTCACCGCGCACTGCCCGAAGCATCGAGAGATCGCGCTCGACATAGTTATTTTTCTGACTTTCGCCGATCAGCACAAAACCAACAATATCCTCCTGCAGCGATAATGTCATGACGATAGCCAGCTTTTGTAGTTTCATCGTCCGCCGTGACTGCTCCGGCAGTGATTCGACCACCGCCACGTCATCGAGCTGCTCGAGCTGGTGTTGCATTACCAGCTCCGCTAGATCTACCTGCGGCGGACGAGTGTGTCCACGTGAGCCAAATATCCGAAAGCGACCATTATCATACACGGCAAAAATAACCTGACGCGCCTTGATAAGCCGTGTTAGGCACACCGCTAACCGAGTCGTCAGTAGTCGCAGCCCCATCGTATGTAGCAAAATTTGCCCAATCTCGTTGATAAAGCTTTCAATGGTATAGCCCTGTCGATAAAATAGCTTGTCAGTCAGGCGATCAAAAAACTGCTTGGTCGGTTGAAACAAAAACCCTAACAATAATGCCGCTAGCACGCCCCAGAATCCCGGCATCCCACCGATATCATGACCGCTGAACGCACTGACAATCGCCGAGATACTATAGGTCGCCGTGTAATATACGATTGTTAATAAGCTTAGCAGCATGGCGTACGCAATTGTTCGCACCGCCGCATCTTTCAAACCGAAGAGACGATGTTTGACAATCGTCAGGTATGCCAGCGGTATAAAAATAAAAGTGCTCAGCGGCCCAATCCAGATGAGGTCATAGCGACCAACAGCCGGCAGCAGTAAATTAAATATCATACCTACGCTGCCAGCAATGCCATAGGCATAGGAAATGAGTCGTAGCTGAGAGCGCACCAAGAGCGCACTGCGGCGACGAGCCTGATGCGCGAGGATGATAAGTGCCGCCAAAAACAGCAGTATGAAATATGCCATATAGATGAAATAACCGATCGGATGGATGACGACCGTATGGTCATTCAAGGCCACCTGCGCTATTAGCCAATCAACTCGCACGATAATCATCGAAGCAATAATGCCAAATAACACCCAGGCAGTGACTGGCACGTATTTTGTTGTTCGCCGCGCACCGATGTGAGTCGCCACTGAGATCATGGCTGCCGCGATCAGCGCTGCTCCGATGTAATATATTCTCAGGTATATTAGTGCCGCCGCCAGTACATTCGTCGCTAAAAACGCCGCAATACCCAGTGCCCACAGCGCAATGCCAACCGTCAGCACAAAAAAGAACCGAGTTGCCGGCTGGCGTGGTTGATTGGCCACAACCATCAGACCAAACACCAGTGACATTACCCCGGCAATGATCAGCCCCGCTATCTCCATGCCCACTCCCTCGTCATATTTCTAGTGTACCACCAACCTTTGGTCTACGCATAGCATACAGTGCATAGACGCCGTCATCAGGACAATAGACATCGACCTGCCAATCACCCAGACCTGCCGCCTCCGCGATCCGCTGCATTGTTTCGATTGACCGAGGCTGGATATGTGGCCACTGCACAACATTAAGCGTAAAGCCCAGCTGCGGATGCGTATCACGCATATTGCCGACTAGCAGCAGTCCGCCGGATTTCACCAGTTGGGCAGCATTAGCTAGAAAAGTTGCGGCATTAACCTGCAACGCCGTCGGACTTTCATCTGAAAGCACCTCGGGCACATACTCCAAAATTCCAACGGCATCGACTGCATCATATGTGGCTGCCTCAAGACCAATCTGCCGCCGCAGTGCTCGAGCCGCCACGTTGGTTTGTGCGTTTACCGCAGGCAGAACTACACCCTGAGGGCGCAGAATATTCATACAGCGAACATCAATAGACTGCTTGACTTTCATTGCCTGAGCATACGTTTTTGCGGCCCTGAGTGCCGACCGGTCAAGATCAACCAGTGTGACTCGCGGCACAGCATGACCATTCTCTTTGATGTGCCGGAGCGCCTGACAAACCGGCTGAGCAGCGCCGCAAGCTAGACTAACCCACTGCTGCTCTGTGGCGCCCAGAGACGCTTGATCAATAACACGCCCGGCAAGAATATCCTGAACAATTTTACCGCGACTACGAATACCGTGCGCATCCAAAATGTTACAAGCCCAGTCGCGCACCGCTGGCGAGACTGGTTTGCCATTCGCTAATCGCTCAATGCTCGGATCATATAACAGGTCCAGTGCTGCCGCCGTCGGTATCAGTTCCAGCCAATCCTCGACGCCAGGAACCCGAGCGATCAACTCGCGTGTCGCTGGATTGGTATCATCAATCCTCGTTCGCTGGCGCCCAATCGCTGCGTTAAGATCACAATCACCATGAAAGCCCATACCAGTCAGCTCTTCTAGCTCCACCACTACCTTCTCGTGGGATTGCGTCTGATATCGGTCACGCATCGGCACTGGATGAATCCGCCACTGATCCAGCTCAAGTTCCGCCCTGCGCTCTGACAACTCAACCCAGCCATAACGCTCTGGCTGAATAGTTACGCTTTCACGCTGCTCTATTGTCATCTTGCCCACCTTTTAGTACTAGTTTTACAATACACCACTGCCTGCTATAATACAATTATGGTTAAAATTGCTATCATTGAAGATGACGCGACGATCAGTCAGATGTACCGAATGAAGTTCGAGGCAGACGGGTTTGACGTACGACTAGCGAGTAATGGTACAATTGGCGTGGCGCTCGTCGAATCGTTTCGTCCAGATGTTATTTTGCTTGATATTCAGATGCCAGAGATGGACGGAGCCGAGGCCTTGCGACGTATTCGCTCACACGCATGGGGCAAGACCATACCGGTTATCGTACTGACCAACCTCGGCGAAGAAGAAGCCCCGCGCGAGATGCGCTCACTCGGCATCCAAGGCTATATCGTCAAAGCCAACCTCACCCCGCGCCAGGTTGTCGCCCAGGTCAAATCAGTCACTACAAAGCCGTGAGTTTCTACCGGATATTAACCCGGCGCAGGCACGCCGTAATCACATTATCAAACAATGCGCTCACCGTCAGCGGGCCGACGCCGCCTTTTTCTGGTGTCAAGTGAATATCAGTACGCGTCCGATTCGCCGGTGCCACGTCACCAACAATCTTGCCATCCTCCGAGGCGGTTCCTGCGTCAACCACCACCGCACCAGGTCGGATCATATTCGGCTGAATCAGTCCTGCCACACCGGTTGCTGTGACGATGACATCATATTCGTGTAGTCGCGATAAATCATCACCCCTACTAAATACCGTTACGTCCAGCCCCGACGCTCGCCACATCCGCTCCAGCGGCGCACCAACCAGCCGCCCACGCCCAACAATGGCCAACCTTTTACCAGCCAGCTCCACGCTATAACCCGCCAGCAGCCAATTGATGGCCATCGGTGTCGCCGGGTCAAACCGTGTTTGCTCAGAATTGAGGCCATCGACGTCTTTTTCCGGTGCTACCAGCCGCACAATTTGATCGGTCTGCTCCGGCTCGGCTAGTGGCAGCTGGACGATAATTCCCTGGACGTCATCGCGTTGGTTCAGCGCCGTGATCGTCTCCGGTAGGTGACGAGTCGCCACCCGACAAATTTCTACCTCAATCAAAATATCCGCACCATAGCGCTGCTTGAGGCGCATGTAGGTGGCGATGACTGGATTGTCCGAATCGGTGACGATGGCGAGGCGCGGCTGAATATGGCGCGCTTGACGGAGCATGCGCACTTGCTTGGCCTGACGCTGCTTGATAAACGACGCGAGTTCTGCACCATTGAGAGATTTCATTGTTTGATTGTAGCAAATCAGCATGAGCGCGTCGAGCGCCTTGAGGATGGTGGCTGCCTGTGGTATAATCGGGAAGCTTGGCGGATGTAGCTCAGTTGGTTAGAGCGCTGGATTGTGGCTCCGGAGGCCGTGGGTTCGAGCCCCATCATTCGCCCCAAGCATTGTCCGTAGCAAAAGGTGCGGCGTTATGTTTACCTTTACCACTCATTATGCTATAATCTGGACTGATTGGGCCAGTAGCTCAGCTGGTTAGAGCACCTGCCTCTTAAGCAGGGTGTCGAGGGTTCGAGCCCCTCCTGGCCCTCCAAGGAATTATTAAACCCCAGTTTGCCTGGGGTTTTAATATGCCTGGTAAATCATACCGTTTATGAAAATGGGTTATAGCCGCGCGAAGGCGGCTCTTGAAATCGAGGTGATGATGGCGACGGACAACCGGTGCCACCCTCGCTAGTGGGACGAGGCGGCAGTGTATTTTGTGCCGATGGCGATGGTTCCACTTGGCGCAGCGAATTGCCCATAAAGGTACGATTAGAGAGCGGAACATCACTAGTCGTGTCATAGTCTTCCGCCATCTCGTCGGTGCTTGCTGATGGTACATAACCGCGCGCACCCAGCGCTGATGACTGATAATTCCCGATCCGCTGGCGATCGCAGTTACGGTCGCTCACTCGACGACTTCGACCGGTATTACCAAACGCCGGCTGCGTCCGTGGCCGATGCGCCATTAACCGCTGAACTAACCGACGCGACATTCGCGGTTTACCACTAGCATCCATATGACCCTCCTCTGATCATTCCTGGCGCCCCGAGTAGGATTCGAACCTACGACCTTAGGCTTAGAAGTCCTCTGCTCTATCCAGCTGAGCTATCAGGGCATGTTCACATTATAGCATCTTTCTGGTACAATAGTGCAAGCTCGCGGGTGTAGTACAGCGGCTAGTATGCAAGTTTTCCAAACTTGAGATGGGAGTTCAATTCTCCCCACCCGCACCAATGTCAGATAATTTCAATCCGCAAAAAGGGCATCATGGATTCATATTCATATACAAACACATCACCATACCAGCCACAGGACATCGAAGACGCCTCCGAATTTTATGACGTGATTGAGCGCAGCAGCCTAACACACCAACTGTCTGAGTCACGGCCGTATGTTTACTGGACAATGGAAATTTATGACAAGGCCAACGGCATCAAAGGTGGTGGCGGCCTGGGCGTATTGGCGGCAGACACGCGGCGGGTAGCCGAAAAGCTGGAAGTACCATTTGTGGTGGTGACGCCATTTTATCGTAGCGAGTCGCACCAAAAAATTACCGACCTCGCACAAACTGAATACGTTGAGAAGGTCTCGCCCCAGGAGTATGGCTTTCACTATATTGATGAGGTTTCGGTTAGCTCCGCCGGCTTTCCTGATGCTAGCCTCAGCGTCTTTCGCAAGACACTCGGCTCAACTCAATTTGTCACCATCTCAGAGCCAAACTTTGGACAATTGTACGAAGGCGAAGGCTCGGGCGATCACCGGCTGTACCAAGAAGTGGCACTCGGGTTTGGCGGCTATAAGGCCCTAAAGCTACTCGGCATCAAACCAGCTGTCATCCAGCTCAACGAAACCGCAACAATTTTTGCGGCGTTGGCTCGACTGGATGAACTATGCGCCAATGGCATGAACCTATATGAAGCAATTGTTTACGTGCGCAAACACACGCTCTACACCAACCACACCCTGCTCCAGGCAGCTGAACCAGAATTTCACCGCTCGCAGTTTGAGAAATTGGTGCTGCCAAATCTCAAAAGCAACGCCGTGCGCTGCTGGCTGATGGAGCAATTTCGGGGTGACCGCTTGCGGCCAAACTTGCTGGCAATTGAGCTAACCGAAGCCAAAAATGGCGTCAGTAAACTGCACGCGCGAGTGGCAAATTTCCGCGACCGCAACAACGACAAGGTCAAATTCCACGCCATCACCAACGGCATCGATCTGGAAACATGGGTGCTGCCAGAAATCCTGCAGGCTTATCGTGAGCATACTATCCTTGATAAATTTGGCTTGCCAACAGAGCAGTATCAAGAGGCAATCGCCACGCTATCCGCCAATACCATTCGCTCGCTCAAACGCGTGGGCCGACTGGAGCTAAACCGAGTCCTTATAAAGCGCAAGGATCAATACAACAACCCAGTTCACCTGCCCGAGAATGCTCTGGTGTTTGACTTCAAGCGGCGATTCGCCAATTACAAGCGGCCACACCTGGCATTTGAGCGCCCAGAAGTACTCAAGCAGATTCTACTTGATAACAATGCTCACTACATTCTCGCCGGCAAGGTCCATCAGGGCGATCATGACATGTATCAGCAGCTCCTGACCATCCTCAAACTCGTCGATAGCGACCCTGTCCTGCGTGAGCGTGTCCACTACATTCAAGATTACGACGAGACCCTGGGGCGAGCACTGGCGATTGGCTCAGATGTTGCTATCAACGTGCCGATCATTGGCCTCGAGGCCTGCGGTACATCATGGGAAAAAGACATTGCCAATCTCAAACTACTCATCTCTACCAGCGACGGTGGCGTTGCCGACATTAAACCAATTGCCTGCCTCGAGGTAAGCGGCGTGAGCTCAGAGGACGAGACCACCTCGCTCTACGCTAATATGCGGCGAGCAGCGCAAATCGTCGCTAGTGATGAGCTACTGACGCAGCACATTCATCGCCAGCTCATAGCCTATCTACCGATCATATCGGGTGCACGGATGCTCAAAGATTATCTCAAGTTTCTGTTTCCCGCCCGCCATACAACCAAATAGAGCCAATAGCAGAACACTCCGTAACTACTCGGTAATAACTTCAATTTCTGCACCCAGTGAATTGAGCCGCTGCGCTAGTTCCTCGTAGCCGCGATTGATCGAATACACATCGCGCAAGATTGACACGCCCGGTGCCGCTAACATAGCGAGCAGTACCACAACCGACGGCCGCAGCGCTGGCGGTGCCACGACATCAGCGGGCTTCCACCTGGTTGGACCGGTGATATACACCCGATGCGGATCAACCAGTTCAATCTGCGCATTCAATTTACTCAGCTCGGTGAAATAAATCGCTCGGTTCTCGTAACTCCAATCGTGCACCAATGTCCGGCCTTTAGCGACGGTCGCAATCAGCCCCAAGAACGGCAAGTTGTCCATATTAATCCCCGGAAACGGCAGCGCGTGAATCTTGTCCTTTGGCGCAACCAACTTGGAGTGTTTCAGCGTGATGTCCACCAGGCGAGTACGACTATTGTTAGCTGCATACTCCTCACTTAACTCATATTGCAAACCCATCTCCGCCAGCGTTGCCAGCTCAATTTCCAGAAACTCAATTGGCGCCCGGCGCACCGTGATTTCTGAATCAGTCACCACGGCCGCCGCGATAAAGCTCATCGCCTCGATCGGGTCTTCAGACGGGTAATAATCAACTGCTGTATTGATGTGCGACCGGCCCATGATTTTCAACGTCGTTGTACCAATCCCTTCAATGGTCACGCCCAATTTCTGCAAGAAGAAACACACATCCTGTACCATGTAGTTTGGGCTGGCGTTGTGGATGATAGTCGTGGCTGGCGACAGCGCCGCCGCCATGATAACGTTTTCCGTCACCGTGTCGCCGCGTTCAGTCAACAAAATTATCCGATCACCAGTCGTCGGCTCGACGCGCGCATGATAGTACCCACCCTCGGCCGCTACCTGCATCCCAAAATGCTTCAGGCCCGACAGGTGTGGCTCGACCGTGCGCTTGCCGAGGTTGCAGCCGCCAGCAAACGGCAACCGAAAATCATGGTATTGATGAAGCAGCGGGCCAAGGAACATGATCACGGTACGCGTGCGTTTAGCGGCAGCGATATCCACATCCTCCAGCCTCAGCCGCGCCGGCGGTATAATCTCCAGGTCGTTCTTTCGCAGCCAACGGGTTTTAACGCCAATCGAGTTGAGCACCTCAATGATCCGGTTAACCTCTTCGATACGCGCCACATGACGTAGCGTCGTTTTTCCCCTGTTGAGCAAGCTGGCGCAGAGCAGCCCCACGGCCGCATTCTTGCTCGTTTTGACCGATATATCACCAGAAAGTTTTTTACCGCCATGCACCCGAAAGTTCATCTTGCCCGAGTGATTGAGCGTAACGATGTTACAATTGAGTACATCACTAATCCTCATTAGCATCTCGACACTGATATTTTGACCGCCGTTCTCGATACGGTTGATGGCACTTTGTGATGTACCAATAGCCTCCGCTAGTTGCGTCTGCGTGAGGCCTTTACGATTACGATTTTCATTGATAATAACGCCGATTTTTTGGAGATAGTCATTCATGCTCATAATGCACAATATATCACACATGATATATGATGTAAAGTGCTATAATAAAGGAAAAGGAGGGAGTGTTATGCAAGATACACAGGTCGCCGATTTAATTGCGGCAGAAATAAAACGACAACAACGGGGGATTGAGCTGATCCCAAGCGAAAATTACGTTTCAACTAGTGTACTCAAAGCGCTGGGTAGCGTCTTTACCAACAAATATTCTGAGGGCTATCCAGGCCGGCGCTACTATGGCGGGCAGGACAATACCGACCAAATTGAGCAACTGGCGATTGACCGCGCTAAAAAGCTATTCGGCGCTGATCACGCCAATGTCCAGCCGCACTCCGGCGCCCAGGCCAACGAGGCCGTGTATTATGCATGGTGTGAGCCAGGCGACACTATTCTGGCGATGGATTTGGCACACGGCGGACACTTAACGCATGGCGCGCCAGTCACCCGTTCGGCCCGCGAGTATACCTTCATCCGCTACGGTATCAAGGATGTTGAGACTGGTGAAATTGACTATGAAGAAATTCGCCGCTTGGCGCTAAAACATCGGCCAAAGATTATTTTGGCCGGCTTCTCGGCCTATCCGCGCGAGCTGGATTACGCCAAGTTTGCCGAGATTGGCAACGAAGTTGGCGCTATGTTGATGGCAGACATGAGCCACATCGCTGGATTAATCGTCGGCGGCGTGGCTAAAAATCCGTTTGACTACGGCTTTCATGTTATCACCACTACCACACACAAAACCTTACGCGGCCCGCGCGGCGGCTTGATTTTATCGAGGGGCATAGCCAGCAATCCTTTGAAGCGACCAGAGAAAACCTTGGAAAATTTGCCAACACTGATTGACCGGGCGGTCTTCCCTGGCACACAAGGCGGCCCGCACATGCACACCATCGCCGCCAAAGCAGTGGCCTTTGGCGAGGCGCTACGCCCAGAGTTCACGGAATACACCCAGCAAATCGTTAAAAATGCAGCCGTTCTGGCAGATGAACTAAAGCGCGGCGGCTTGAAATTAGTAACCGGTGGCACTAGCAACCATCTGGTGTTGGCGGATGTTTATGGCAGCTTCGGCATTGACGGCAAGACTGCTCAGGAGCGATTGGAGGCCAGTGGCATCACCGCCAACGCCAACGCTATACCGAACGATACCCTGCCGCCATTCCGTCCAAGCGGCCTACGCCTCGGCACGCCAGCGGTGACGACACGCGGCATGACGGAGGCGGAAGTTAAACAGATTGCCAAATGGATTATTACAGCGATAACCACAGATGACCCGGCAGAATACGCAAAAATTAAGCGACAAACTACTAGCCTTGCGGCGCGTTTTCCGCTACCATATAACTAATACTAAATAACTTGGGGGGCAAATCAGAAATGATTTCTTCAAACAAAACTAAAGGTTTCACATTGGTTGAGCTCTTGATCGTGATCGTGGTCATCGCTATCTTGGCTGCTATTTCGATCGTTGCTTACAATGGTGTATCCAACAAAGCTCGAGACGGTGAAAGACTAGCCAGTGCACGCGACATTATCAACGCCGCTGCCGTGTACAACTCAGAAAAGGGTCGTTGGCCAACAATAGCAGAGCTGGGGTCATTTAATACGATCAAGCTATCCGACCAAATAAAAAGTCGTCTCGGAACTACCGCACCAAACCCAAGCGACAAAAGCAAATATCAATACGAACTATGCGGAACCGCCCCGGGCTTTACTGGCGCAAAAGTTACCTACTGGAAAGAGGTGACTGATGGACACGAGACTCACGAGAAAACAATCAGTAGTGGTAGCGGCTGTTAGGGATAAGAACCCCCTCAAACAAATAGCCCCGACAACCATCGGGGCTATTTGTTGCTTTGACTTTAAATGCTAACTTAAATAAACTAACATTTGCCAGTTGATAAGCTCTTCACGCCAGCGGTTTCTGTGCCAGATGCAATTTCTTTGTAGTATTCTACCTTGACGCCAGAATCCTTACCGCCATCCTGACAAACCGTATACTTGTAGGTATTGTGGTCTGCATCTGGATTCGCAGTGGTACTAACCTTACTGGAGTCTGCAGCGGCACCGGTCAGTTTAACTGTCTGAAAGGTTGTCAGATCAGAATGTGCCGGCCATTTATCGTGCTCTGAGTTATATGCAGCCGCTGCATTTACCAAGTTACGAGCAGTTGCAACTCGCTCATCGTCACGTGCTTTTTGTGTCACACCATTGTACGCCACAATCGAGATAGCAGCCAAGATAGCGATGACCACGATAACGATCAAGAGCTCAACCAATGTGAAACCTTTAGTTTTGTTTGAAGAAATCATTTCTGATTTGCCCCCTATTTTTAGTTAGTTATTATTGTAACTTGATTGTAGCAAAGCGATTATAAAAGCGCAAGCATTTTATGAATAATTCCCTGATTCGACTCACGTTGGCCATAAAAACAGAGGTAGTACCTCAAAGTACTTCCTGCTCGAAACGGGCGTTATCCACACGACCCACCCGAACCCGCTATGGACATGAGGCGCCGGCAGTGCCGTTTACAGGAACATTGATTGACTTGACGAAGCGCTGACTGGAATATTCAATATTCTGACCCGCAACCGTCTTGGTTACCCCGAGGCTGACTTTAAGTGTACCGTCGTTGATCTTGCAAACATTGAAATTAAGCACCGTACTGGTGTCGATGATCGTTTCGACTGCCCCGTCCAACTGCCAAATACGGTCGGTGGCACTCGGACATGAGCCATCGTACATCGTCTTGCGCTTGAGTTCCGAGCCACTCTGGAAATACTCAGTCGTATAGGTCTTGGCGTCAGCGATAGCAACCGCTCCCCACGCCACGCCGCAATCACTTTTTTGGATCAGGCGCCGCGTCGAACTATAGGGGTTTTCGCTGGTAGCGAGACTATGTATGCGCACATACGAGGATGTTGTTCCCTCAAGCGTGGTACTGAGCCGTACATCTGCCTCAATTCGATCAAGTGCCGTTAACACATCACTCTGTAATTGTGACTTGGCGCTGGTGACCATTGACGAACCAGTGAGATTAATGATTAGGCCAATAATACCCGCCAGTACCAAAATAATGACTGGCGCAATCGCCAAGATCTCGATCAGCGTAAAGCCCTGGCTGTACTGCCGGTTAGAATTAGCCCGAAATGTACGTCGCATGCACCACCTCCTGCGCTGGCGTTCCATAAGTAATAATTACCGCAACACGAATGACCGCGATGCTATTTGGCACTTTACAATATTCGACTCGAGCACGTACTGGATCCGGCAATGTTGGCGTGGTCGGTGGTGTCACGTGTTCAGTCTTGACCGCACCGCTGCCACAAACCTCAGATACTGTTTTATACAAGCCACGTTCACGTAGGATGCCGTAGCCGAGATTGGCAGCTTCTGAGGTGCGGCGAGCCTCGGTATTACGTGCCAATACCGCCCCGTACAACTGGTAGCCACTCATTAAAAAGATCCCGGCAATAATCAAGGTGATCATCAATTCAATGACGGTAAAGCCGTTTTTATGACCTTTATGCCTTAGAGGCGTTTGCTGTTGAGTACTTGCCATTTACCCGGCTCCTTCGTTTCTAAATGATAAAAAATCGTATAGCGCCGACAGGCTGCGCCCGCCCCATCACATACACCATCCTTAGCGCCGGCAACGTAAATGTACGCACCATTTGGATAGTTAGTGATCTTGGTGTTTTCGTAATCGTCTTTTTTGGCAAGCAGTTGACTAATATTAGTTATTGGATTGACCCCGAATGTACCGTTAATCGCCGAAATGAGGCGTTCTCGATCCAGTGGGCCGGTCTTGGCGGCACCACCCAGTTCGTCAAATGCTGCCGCAAACTGCGCCGCAGTCATCTTGCTAGCGCCACTAGCACCAGAAACGTACGCCGGATAGCCGCCGGCAGGCTTGATGACGTTACCGGCACTGTCACGAATTTCCCGTGGATAGACGCTCTCGAGATAGTTCTGCAAGGCTAGCACATCGGCCTCACGCTCCTTATCGCGTGCCGCCGCCTGATAATTACGAAAACTTAATGTCGCAAGCACCAGCAAAATCGCCATGACGGCAATAGCAATGATCAGCTCGACTAGCGTAAACCCCCGTCCCTTCATACCCCCATCATACTCGGAAATATGCATAAGCGCAAGCGTTTTGGCGCTCAAATTTCCAACGGTTCTTGCTGGATCTGGATGTGGAACTTATCGTACACCGCCCGGATGATGGCGTCACGTGCCGCCGCCAGATCATGGTAGCTGGTCGCCGACTCATTGATCAATACCAGCGCGTTCTTGTCGTGCACCCGCATGCCGTGAAGCAATGTCCCCTTGAGCCCAGCCTGTTCGATCAACCAACCCGTCGGTACCTTGTGTCGGCCGTCCGGCATGTCATAGCACGGGACATCTGGATACTGTTCACGAAGTTCATTTAGCTGCCATGATTCAATCAGCGCGTTCTTGAAGAATGAGCCAGCATTAGGTCGCTCGGTCGGATCAGGCAGCTTATCAAACCGAATCGCCATGACTGCGTCACGAATCACCTGCGGCGTAAAGGTCGTGATGTTCATGTTGGTCAAATACCGCTGCAAGCCGGCATAGAACGGCGGTTTTGGCGCTGCGTGATGGAGCTTGATGGTAATTGAGAGAATGCAGTAGCGGCCACTCGCTTCACCGCGAAAAATACTATGCCGATACGAAAACCCGCACTCCGCTGCGCTCAAGGTTACCACCCGGTCGGTTAGCGAATCGTACGCCTCTAGCTCAGTGAGCACATCAGCAACTTCCTGACCATACGCACCGACATTTTGCACCGGCGCAGCGCCGGCTGTACCAGGGATGGCCGACATCGCCTCAATGCCGCTCAGACCCATGGCGACCGTACGCTTGACTACCTCGTCCCATATTTCACCCGCACCAACCTTGATCGTTGCCGCCTGGCCATCATCAGTCAGCACTGCAAACCCCTTGATTCGATTGAGCAACACCGCCCCCTCAAACCCTTCGTCGCGAGCGATGACATTACTACCGCCGCCCAAGACAAAGATCGGTATGTCCTGCACCTTGGCACTGTTATATAGCTCTCTAACCTCATTCACCGATGTCACCGATGCCATAAAGCGTGCTGTGCCGCCGAGGCGCATCGTCGTATATTGTTGCAACGGAATCTCTGTTCGTATCTCCATGTGGTACATTATATCATTTCTGTTTAGGCGCGGTGCGTGGTATAATATCCTCGTGTGCACCCGTAGCTCAGTGGATTAGAGTACTTGGCTTCGAACCAAGTGGTCGCAAGTTCGAATCTTGCCGGGTGTACCATGAATTTCGCGCTTTTCCACCGGATCTTTTCCCGTCAGCGCGTTAGTGTGCCCCGTTAGCTCAACTGGATAGAGCGTTGGTTTCCGGTACCAAAGGTTGCAGGTTCGATTCCTGTGCGGGGTACCACTATACTAGACAATGCCCTGGTCGATGCTAGGGTATTTTTGTTTGAATTGCTCGGTTGTTAGTAATACCAACTTGCCATCCGTCATGTCTTTGATTTCACCCTGAAAATGATCATACGCCTCGTGTATCGATAGACTGGGGGTGATCATCTGCGGTAATTTATGGATGAAGTCCATTGCCCATTTTATTGCTGGTGTATAGACGTCTTGTTCACCTTCACTAAAACCTATCAGCGTTTCTCCGCTCAGAGACCGCATCAACTCATCATGAAATACTTTCGCTGGTTGATACTCAATTTCTTCTTCGGTAACGGTCGTGAGGCGCTCTATCGTGGCATCAAACTCGCGCCGCGATTGTCGTTGCTGTTCTTCCCGCTTTAGTCGATCGTATGTCTCTTTCACACCATCAAACAGCTGCAAGAAACAGTCCGCCAAATATTCATCAGTATGACTCTCACGCGCGTTCAATTGACCATCGTTAGTTTTTATGCCCATGCTAGTACGAACTTCCAGTGCGGCTCGCTCACGCCGTATTGCGTCATACTCTTGTTGGCACTCTTGGCACTTCTTGGCAAACATAAGGGCGTCCGAGTTATATCGCGGATCTCTAAATATAAACCGAATAATATTATTGATAGTTATTATCTGTGCATCAAATCTAAAGTTAGAGTCGACTCTGCTCGTCTTCCAAAACCACTGCAGACTAGATACCACCGGTGACGGCTTGCTCGCTCGCGCCTTGTCAATAAGGTCGAGGTCAATGGTAACGTTGTCGGGGCGTTCATGTATTACCCGACTAAGTTGTTCTACCTGCCCCTCAAGCCATTTTCTTTCAGTCAGTCGAAAACCAATCGACCCAACCGCACCACCCACGACAGTCCCAGCTGTCGTCAGAAATGGCTCGCCAGAATCTAGCCATGACATACCTCCACCAGCGACAAAGCCACCAAGTCCGAGAGCACCCATATCCCGTAGCGTTAGCCTAGTATGTCGATCTTCCCGAGCTATATCTTCAAGTTGCTCGACAATATCCACGAGCATAGGATCTTGGCATATGGTAACAAAGCCATGGTTGGAGATGCGGCCGTTATATTCAACCCTCTCAGACCCAGGGAGATCAAGAAAACACCCCCCTACAATTACCCCGTCCGCGATAACAAAACAGGAGTCCTGCACCTCTCTTGAAAGCTTCGGGTCAACTAATTCTCCATGCTCTAGCACCTTAATAGGTGTTAATATCTCTACACCCCCTCGCGGTATGGCGCGACGTGTCCGCTCGGTTAGTTGCCCATTTTCATCAATAAAACCACTCTCTACAAGCCCCTCAATTGAATGGGGCGATTGCGCTTTAATCTCACTTCCGTGCCCGGAAAACTCCATACCGTTCTTAGCCATGTGCCTATTATACAATAATAGATTGTATTGGCAACTCTACTGTCCGAGTGACATCGGTGGCACGCCCGGGTCTGGGAGCACCATGCCGCTACCGTTAGCCGCTTCACCGACCACCGCTCGTATCTGCTCCGCCGTGATAATCGTCGTTGAGCCCGGCGCGACGGTGCCAGCGAGTAGCTGCTTGGCAACGGTATTCTCGACAGCTCGCTGCACCACACGGCGCATCGGACGAGCGCCGAGGCGCGGGTCATAGCCAGCGTCGACCAGCAATTTTTTACCCGCCTCTTCAACGGTGACTTGGATTTTTTGCGGCGCCAGCGTTCGATTGATACCAGCCAAAATGAGATCAACGACCTGTAGCAACTCTTCTTTACCCAAGGGACGAAATAGCACGATTTCATCAAAGCGGTTGAGAAACTCCGGACGAAACAGATTGGCATTAATCAGCTCGTTGATAAATGTTTGTTCAAATTGCTCCAGTTGATAGCCGCGCTCGATGTATTCGCGAATTCTCTCGGCCCCAGCATTCGATGTGGCGATAATAATGGCGTCACGAAAACTAATATCGCGGTTCTTCTCGTCACGTAAAATTCCCTCGTCTAGTAACTGCAACAGCGTCGTGAGCACCTGCGGATGCGCCTTCTCAATTTCGTCGAGCAACACCACCGAAAACGGCCGCTTCTGCACCTGGGCGGTCAGGCTCATCGGATCATTCGCCCCATCAGCGATCAGGCGCGCCACGTCCTCGGCCCGAACAAATTCGTTGAGATCCAGCCGGATGAGATTGCCCTCGCCGCCAAAATAGATATCCGCCAGCGCCTTGGACAGCTCAGTTTTACCGACACCAGTTGGGCCAAGGAACAGAAACGTACCAATCGGCCGATCAGGATTGCGCACACCGGCGCGCGCTCGCCGGATGGCATCAGAGATGACGCTGACGGCACGCGTTTGATTGATCATGCGCTGATGGATCAGGTCTTCGAGGTTCAAGAGCTTCTCTCGTTCATCATCAGTCGAGGCAGTCGCGATCTTGATGCCCATGGTTTTTTCGACCGCATCATCGACCGACTGAGCTGTCACCAGCCCGGACGACGCATAATGAGCTGCTGCCTCCAGCACCTTGAGCGCCCGACCCGGCATCGCCACGTCTTGGACATAGCGCTCGCCGACGCGGTAGGCTTCAGCGATGGCTTGATACATGTAGGTCACTTTATGGCGATGTTCAAGACCAAGCAGCTGATCGCGCATAATTCGCACCGTCTCCTCCGGCGATGATGGCTCGATAACGATGGTATTGAGCACCGTCGCCAGCTGGGCATTACGCTGAGAAATCTGCAAGTAGCGCTGGCTATCCATGGTCAAGATAATTCGTAGCCTACCCGCCTCCAAAATTGGCAGTAGCAAATTACTCAAATCAACCGAACCAACACCCTCCTCGAAAAACAGCTGGGCATTATCGAGACACAAAATGACATTCTTTGATAAAAATGCTTCGTTGAGAATCTGCGTCACCAGCGCTTCCAGCTCGCCCCGACCAGCCGCCGCCGAAATCAGCGACGAGGCGTCCAGCAGGAAAATCTGCCGATAGAGCAGCGAGGACGGTACGGTTTTATGTCCATCAATGAGCATCTCGGCAAATGCCGCTACGACCGTGCTCTTGCCAGCCCCATCAAGCCCGACCAGCGCTGCATTCTGCCGGCCGTTCGAGCCAAAAATTGTCATCAATTGATCCAGCGCCGCCTGATGAGCGTCCAGCTGCGCGATCATCGTCCCGCCCGATACCTGCAGGCTAAGGTTCTGGGCGAACCGGCTCAAGAGCGGCGTATAGCCAAACGACCAGTCGCGAGCGATACCGCCGGTGTGGAGCGGCTTTTGCTTGAACTGCTCAATCAACGACTTGAGGCGCTCATACCACATAATGCCGCCCAGCACGTCACGAAAATCAATTTTCAGATTGGCGAGCAGGGCGTCGTGATTCGGAAATTGCTCGACAATTGCCGCAGCTAACACCGCGCCTGTCACCTTTGGGCTGTTGGTATCACGCCAAATCTGCAGCGCTGATTGCCACAAGGCTGACGTATCATTCGGGTTATCCGAGGCGATATTTGTCAAAAAGTTAGGCGTGAGACCCAGCCGCACCCCGAGGAATTGTCCAGCCCGCGACTGACCAACCGCCAGCGCGATTTCTTTCGGTGACGGCCGCTGGCTCAGGCGGCCCAGCACGTCCGCCGCCATCACATCATCAATCGTCTCCGCCTGCGTACTCACCGCCATCGTCTTGAGATCGCCCTGCCACCACACACTGAGCATCGCCAGTGGCCCCACCAGACCGATCATCAACCAGCCAATCGGCCCGTGCTTGATCAATAGCCAAACGCCACCCAGGCCCAATGCAACGGCGACGAGCACTACCAAGACATGCCAAACCGTACCAAACCGCGCCGTGAACCGCGCCTTTTGCGCCCGTAAGCTGTGATAGCGAAACTCCGGTCGCACCTCGTTCATGCTAGCACCCTCATCTGCCACAAGATAATTCCTATCACCGGCGTCAACGGTAGCAGCGCCCAGACGACAATACTACCGACCGCCCACACTACCCGGAGACCAATGACCACCAGCCCCGCAAACAGTACCAGAAGCCGCACCACCGTACCAACTGCCCGCGAGAACAGCCGGTCAAAAAAGGCCTGCATCTTGACAGCGAGCGGCGCCTGAGCGCGAATTTGCCCTGCGGAAATTTGGCGAAATGGATCGAACAGCGTTCGCACCAACAAACCGATTGAGAAAACATCAGCCGTCCGCAGTACCCCAAGGCCGACGCGCTGCATATGTCGCCGCCAGCCTGCGCCATACCACCACTGGAAAATACCCACCAAAAACATAGTTCTATTGTAGCACACTGCTTGGGCGCGGTATAATACGAAATATGTCACGACAGATTCTCAGCACACTCATCGGCAAAACCGTCAAACAAGCTGCTCGCCTACGCGGTGGCGGCTCGGCGCTCCCGGGGCTGGTCATCGAAAAGATTGATCCGGGCTTTATCGCTCGCACCCTGGCACAAGTACCGCGCGGCGTGGTAGTTATCAGCGGCACCAACGGCAAAACCACCACTACTAAGATTGTCGTTGAACTGCTCGAGGCGGCCGGCCTCAAAGTTTTTACCAATCGTACGGGCAGTAATTTCTCGCGCGGCGTGGCGGCAGCACTGCTCGGCGAGGTGGACATGCGCGGGCGACTGGACGCCGACATCGCGGTGCTGGAGCTTGACGAGGCCTGGGCGGTCAAGTTTGTTCAATTAGTACCGCCACGCTACAGCCTACTGCTCAACGTCATGCGCGATCAACTGGATCGATTTGGCGAGATCGACACGGCAGCTGGTTTCTTGGCAAAAATCGCCCAGGCAACCACTGATACCGTAGTACTCAACCGCGACGACCCGCGCATCTATCGCCTGCACCAACAGACGGCGGCCAGCGTAGCGTTTTTTGGTACGACCGACCAACTACTCGAGCTGATGCCGACTGACGATGCGCTCAAGACCGGCCAGGCTCAGGCAAATCACCTAGCCCCAGCCGACGTGCTGCTCGCTGACATCGACAAGCAGACGGCAACCTTTCAGATTGATGAGACCAAGCACGCGGTGCGGATGCAGCTGAATGGCGTATATAACTTATTGAACGCGGCGGCGGCGCTGAGTTTGGTGCGGCAAATTATGGGAGAGAAAGCCGAGCTAACGACACTACTGGGCGCCCTGTCAGACGTAGCGCCGGCATTTGGCCGAGGCGAGACCATCGTGATTGACGGCACGCCGATCGAGCTGATTCTCGTGAAAAATCCGAGCGGCTTTCGGCTCAGCCTGCTGTCATTTGCCGACGGGACAGCCGATACGATGATTGCCATCAACGACAACTACGCCGACGGGCGCGACGTTAGTTGGCTGTGGGATGTGGATGTTTCACGTCTCGAGCAGGTGGCGGTAGTCAGCGGCGTGCGCGCTCATGATATGGCACTGCGGCTGGAGTATGACGACATCACGCCAGAAGTAATCGAGCCGGATTTGGCGGCGGCACTGGAGAAATTACTAGCCCATCATCCACGCCGACCGAAACATATTTATTGCACCTACACGGCGATGCTGCGACTACGCAAATTATTATCAATCAAAACCGATGTGGAGGCCATCCGATGACGATCACGATTATTCAATTGTATCCGCGCGATATGAATCTCTATGGCGACTGGGGTAATACGCTGGCGCTGAAAAAGCGGCTGGAATGGCGCGGCTTTACGGTACGTATTATTGATCATAATCCGGGCGATACGACTGACTTTGCGGCGGGAGATATGTTCATCGGCGGCGGTGGTCAGGATGCTGGGCAAGAAATTATCCAGGACGATTTGCTGGCGCGAGCAGATGAGCTACGGCGCTTAGCCGAGAGCGGCGTGCCGATGTTGATGATCTGTGGTATGTATCAATTATTTGGCCGAGCGTTCACCACACATGATGGACGCGTGATTCGCGGTGCGGGGATTTTGCCACTAGAGACATACGCCAAGGCAGAACGACTGATCGGCAACATTACACTCGAAAGCGAGGAGTTTGGGCAGATCGTTGGCTATGAAAATCATAGCGGCCAGACGCTGCTCGATGAAGGAGTGTCGCCGCTGGGGCGCGTGGTGCGCGGTGCGGGCAATGACGAGACTGGCCAAATCGAGGGAGCACGGCTACACAATATCGTGGCGACGTATCTACACGGGCCAATCTTGCCAAAGAATCCACGGCTTGCTGATTTTTTGATCACCGCGGCGCTCACACGAAAAGGCTATACCGATAAGCTCAGCGCTCTACCAATCGACCGCACCGCAGAACATGCGCAGTGGGTGGCGATGGAGCGAGGGCGGTAAGTTACTTCCTAGATTCGCGTGTCGTTGATTATAAAGCGGATGGCGCCGGCTTTCTCTTCATTCCATAGACAAGAAGCGATAGCCTGGTTACCCAACTTTTTGTAGTGCCCCAGAAAGAAATCGATCCGATACCCACTGTCCGGTTCTCGATCACCTGCAAGCTTGCGGAAATGATCATGCACTTCCTGCATAAAAGGTGAGATGCGGCCATCTGCAAATTGAAAGGAAGGATATGGCCATCGATCATGATCTGAAGCTGCTATAATAACACCCTGGTGTGCAAGTACCCTTACAGCATTCTATGGCTCGCTAGATTGACGCTCTGATCCTCCAGAAAGTTTATTAACCACGCCTGCAGCTGTAAGGTAACGAGCTTCACCCTAAAATGAAATCGATGGAGTGCGTCTTTCTGTACAAAATCAATCTCTTCAGCGAGCGAGTCCACGTCTACCAATTTTCGAACGCCTGTGCTATATTAAAGAGCAGTATGAAAAAACAATGGCGTTCATTACCACAACCACCGGAAGAAGAAACTCCACGGTTGGAGGCTTGTGGAAGGCGCCCGCGGGTACGAGAATTGGGCGATATTGCCATAAGTGAACAGGTGCTGAAGTCTCTGTCGCCCGGGCGACGTTCCTTTTTACAGAAACAGATAGTGGAAGAGGTCAGGAAAATTATTATGGAAGGTTCCGTGAAACGTCGACATTTCTCCAAGAGGAGCGGTGTGACCAATCCTTCTAGACGTGTGAGACCACGCGGGGCCGCAAAAGTCTCTAAGACTACACCTGAGCGGCATACTCCAGTCGGCGTTACTACTGCCGAATACATCGCGGAGAACTATATATCAAGACAGGCGCCACCCCCGCCACGTAGTATGCTCATCGACCCCTCAGAAATCTGATGACAAAGGGGCGACACGCCCTCTCCTTTAGCAAGAATCCTGCCTTTAAGGATTTCATTAAGACGATTTGCTCTGGCGATGTCTCTCACCCCTGCTATATCGACAAAACGCCCTCGGAGCGGAACTCCGAGGGCGTGTGTTCGAACAAGATGAGTGTTGTGGTCGGGGTGAAAGGACTCGAACCTTCGACCTCACGGTCCCAAACCGCGCGCGCTAGCCAACTGCGCCACACCCCGAGAAGTTGATCTCGATACTCACTCTGCCCCATTCTATCACAGATTACGCGGTAAGTATAGGGCAATAAATCAGGCCACATTTTAATGTCACCTCGCTGCTCATGCTATAATAATACATATGACAAAAGCTCCAACCTCACCCTCACATAGACCTCGCACAAAACACCGTTTCGTCATCACACTCAGCGCCATCGGTGTCCTCGCACTTGGCTTTATCACCGTGTTTGAAATCATTCCCCGTATACCAACAGGTGACTATATTACCGTTGGCCACTTTAGCAACCCACAAGACAACGCCGAGAGCCTGCGGAAATGTTTTGACAGAACACACATAGCCTACGAGATCAATGGCGACGAAATCCGCATCCGCAAATCACTAGAGCGGCTGTTCGTGGAACGGTGTACATGAGATCCAACCACGGTTAAAGTCTCGGTAATAGTGTATTTTCTGAATAATTATGCCTCGCATTAAGCACGCTGCCCTCACAGCTCACCACCGACAAATGATATATCTCTGCACCATTGTCTGCGTGTATCTCATGTTGCCCATTCTCATTTGTATCGGCGTTATCCCCTGGAATATGAAGTTCGTGGCACTCGTCTTCGGTGTAGTAGCAATGTACATAGTGATGCGAATTCTCGGCCATACGCATGGTGACATCGGTATTACGCGGCAGCGTACCATCTATTCACTCAAAACCGTGCTGCCGATAACTATAGTTCTCGTTATCGCAGCTGGGCTGTTTCTACTCCTCGAAAAACCTCGATTCTCACCAACCGAAGGGGTAGGATTTTATATGTTTTATATTCTCATCTCGTGCCCAGCGCAAGAACTGTTATTTCGCGGCATCCTCAGCCGTATACTACAAGAACTACGGCTACGCCGGTCGTTGGAGCTTGGCGTAGCAGCCGCTCTTTTTGGTTATGTACATATCATCTACGGCGATATGCTCACCGTTGTTGTTATGAGCATCGTCGGCCTTTTCTGGTACCGAGCGTACCAGCGCTCATCAAACCTCATCGGCGTAACGATAAGCCACGTGGTACTTGGTGTGATGACGATTGCCCTGGGGATTATTGATTAACATTGACAAGTTACCCCCCATTTTGTTTAATGGTAAACAAGATGAGAGGGATGGAACAAGGATCAAGACCAGAAACAAAAGAACCACAGCCAGAGTGCGAAGCACAGCAGAATCAAGCACTACGACTAGTACGATGGGCGGCACGGACAATGGGTAGCCTGCTTGGGCGCAAGAAGGAAAAGCGTGAGCAAATACCTGAGCTTTCCCCTGAGGCGGTGAAGCGCGCTCTGCTCGGGAGGGTTAAGCATTCAGCTGATAATGCGACTGGGCAATATTCAGATTCGTCAGAAGAGAATATTCAGTACCCGTACATCAACCTTGATGACTCGCTTTATCGTTACCCTTTTCCGGCGGAATTGCTTCCAGGGCTAAAGCAATCGGAAACAACTCGCGAAGAGATGGAGGAGCGAAGAGATGCTTGGAGTGATTTGTATTTTCATTTAATCGAGCAGCTTGGAAACATCAAGGCGATGACTTTGGCCTACGAAGAGCGCACCACCAAGAAAATATCAAAAAGTGAATATGATTTGCTAGAAGAAAAGTATCAAGATTTACTAAAAGTATGCACCTTCGTTCTCGAAGAGCGAGATCGCCTCGACAAGCTCATTCACACAGACCGCTACGTACCTCATGCGCGCTGGAGTGCAGATAGTATTTTTGCTTGAACAAACCAAGCTCCAAAACCTGACGAATGGCAACCTTGTATCCCTCGGGCATGTTGAGCTTATTGACCTTATCCGGAGAGACAAGTGCCAACTCTTTATGTTCATGACTAAAGTGCGGCGTTGCGCCCTCGACCGCTTTCGCAAAATATGTAACCACAAAAACGTGACGATACGGAAAAATTGTGTACACCCAATTGTGAACATTCATCCCAACTGATATATCAATGTTCAGTTCTTAATGAACTTCACGTTGTACGCACGCTGTTGGACTTTCCCCGAGATCTAATTTTCCTCCCGGCAGCTCCCATTCGTCACGCTCATTTCGCAAGAGTGGAATCTGACCGTTAAGAGAGATGACAGCCTTAACAGAAATTGGCAATTGATATTCAAAATAATCAATATCCCGCTTGACCAAATAAGGCTGGGCGAGCGACTTAACTTCAATCGTTTCCTTTTGCCAAGCCTTGAACATAAATTACGCGTTCACCGCCTCAATCTCTACCGACAATACGTCTTTATTCGTCGGTAGATCAGACGTCGGCTCAAAGGTGTAAACCAGTAGCTGACCAAACGGCATTTCCACATGGGCCATGTCTGCTTCTGGCACGTGGTCGAGATGTTTCATCAGCGCGCGGATAGAATTACCATGCGCCACTAATAGAATGTTCTCACCGGCCTGTAATTTTGGTAAAATCTCCCGCTCAAAATACGGCACGACCCGCGCATGAACATCCTTGAGCGTTTCACCACCCGGCACTGGATAATCCCAGCCGCGTCGGATACCATTGAACGCCTCCTCGCCAATCTCAGCCTTGACTTCCCACTTATTTTTACCAGTTAGATCACCATAATCACGCTCGTTCAGCTCGGCCGCTTGCGTTGTCGGTAGGCTGCCCATGCCGCGCCCCTCAAGCAGCGCTTCCAGTGTCTGATGCGTTCGCTTGAGTGCCGACGTATACGCCTCATCAAACCTGATGTCTTTGAGTAGCGCACCCAGCCGCACTGTGTCGGCCCGCCCCTTTTCCGTGAGCCCCACGTCCGTCCAGCCCGTCCACTTGCCGAGTAGATTCCATTCACTCTCGCCGTGTCGACTGATAACCAATGTTCCCATCATTCCTCCTCCGTTTATTTTTCCTACGAACCAAATCCCACGAATTGCGTAACCGCCTCTTGACGTTCGTCATTGCCGTCAACGATTAGCGTCTCGACATAGCCGCCTGGTCGGCCATTGGCCCAATGTGGTATCGACCACGCGAATCCTTCATTGCTTGCCAGCACTGCGTCGCGACTCAGGAACTGATAGGCGTCAATTTCTGACTGTTGCAAGACGATCTGCCCAAGTCGCTCATCATCCAGCACGGCCCGAAAGATATACTGATGCGCCAATCCTTTGTCGCTGGAGCGTGAGGCTACCGCAAAAAACGAGACTTCCTCCTCGGTAACGACCAACCCGACCTCTTCTTGGGTTTCACGAAGTGCCGCCTGTAGCGGCGTTTCGCCAGCGTCAACCATACCACCAGGCAGACTCCAATGCGTCTTGTAATACGCCTTGACTGTGAGTAGCTCGCCCGCGGGATTTTCGATCAATAGTGCGGCGCTGGCGATCCGAGTGTCCTGCGCTTTCTGCCATTCCTCATACGGTAACCAACCACTTTTTATCATTTTGCATACTCGATCGCCCGTGTTTCGCGGATAACGTTAACCTTGATGGTGCCTGGGTACTGCATGGTCGATTCAATCTTGGTGGCGATATCGCGCGACAGTTTGAATGCGCTCAGATCATCAATGTCCTCTGACCGGACAATCACCCGCACTTCGCGCCCTGCAGAAATTGCGTAGGCTTTATCAACACCGGCAAAGCTGGTTGCAACATTTTCTAGATCACGCATCCGCTCAGCAAAGTTCTCAGCCGAAATATTGCGCGCTCCTGGCCGAGCGGCGCTGGCAGCGTCGCACACTCGCACGATCAGTGCCTCTGGTGTCGTTGCCTCGATATCATCGTGATGCGCTTCGATGGCGTGAACAATCCGCTCATCCATGCCGTATTTGCGCGCTAGCTCGGCACCGATGTGGTGATGCTTGCCCTCGATCTTGTGCGTCACCGCCTTGCCAACGTCATGCAGCAGTGTCGCGATTTTTGTGATGCGTACATCGGCACCAATTTCCTCAGCGATCATTCCAGCCATCTGAGCCATCTCGGTGGAATGCTTCAATACGTTCTGCCCGTAACTCGTTCGGAATTTCAGCTCACCTAGCAGTCGCTGCATTTCCTTCGGGATGCCGACAACGCCAGTTTCGCGCATGGCGTCCTCGCCGGCCTGCTTGACTTCTTTATCGATCTGCTTTTTTGCCTTGGCGACGACTTCCTCGATGCGCGCTGGATGGATGCGGCCATCTTTCATCAGCATCTCGAGGCTCAAGCGAGCTACCTGCCGGCGAATTGGATCAAAGCTTGAGAGCACAATCATACCCGGCGTGTCATCCACTAAAATATCGACACCGGTCTCGCGCTGCAACGCCTGAATATTGCGACCTTCTTTGCCGATGATTCGACCTTTCATCTCATCATCAGTCAGCTTGACGGCCGTGACTGTTCGCTCAGCCGTTACCTCGCTGCTCATCCGCTCCATCGCGGTAAGCAAGATCATCTGCGCCCGCTCTTCGGCATCATCCATAGCCTCGTGTTGTAATTTCGACACCAATCCAACCAGGTCGTTCTTAATATCGCGCTCGGTCATTTGCATGAGCTTGTCGGCAGCATCTTTTTTCTTTAGGCCCGCAATCTTCTCGAGCTTCTCCTGCTGGCGCGTGCGAATAGTGCGAATCTCTTCCTTGAGATTGTCAACCTCATCTTCGTGCGTGCGCAGCTTCTCCGCCCGCTTATCTAGTTCGTCCAATTTCCGATCCAGCGTCTGCTCGCGATCCGCCAACCGGTTCTCGGTCTTTTGCCACTCGCGGCGGCGCTCGTTTTCGATTTTTAAGGCTTCGTCCTTAGCTTTCAGGACAATGTCGCTCGCCTTACTTTTTGCCTCGGCAATGTCACGCTCAATTTGCGACTTGCCATTAGCTTGCCGTGTTCGCTGATAGGCGTAAAAACCGCCCACGCCAAGTGCCGCGCCAACCAAGCCGCCAATAACTATTCCTACCATATGATTTCCTTTCTTTTCTGACCAATCGCCCCGGGTATACACCCCGAGAAATATATCAACGACTGACCATATTCAACTGATGCAATAAAACGGCCCGAGCCACTAATCTAAAGCCGCCTTACTTTTATTGTACGATATTGCGGATGAAAATACCACTATTTACGCGGGGCTGTAATGCGAGCCTCGCTGCCATATTCGGGGAGAATCACCATGTCATTTTCGCCACGTTTTAGTCTCTCCAAACAGTCCTCTTTCCAGTGGTCGCCGCTACTACCAACAATTGGTATACCAAGTCCCTCCGCCAACGTATTTGCTACCGCACAGCCAATGCGTAAGCCCGTAAAGCTACCCGGCCCCCGCATGATGCCGATACCACTGATGCGGTGAATGCCGCCTGTCTGCTCATCCAAAAATCGTAGCAGCCCCCGGGCCAAACCACGACCCGCTTCCCACGCCACCTCTCGCCAGGTGTCGCCCTGAACAATCGCTAAACGGCACGTCATCGTCGATGTATCGAGCAGAATAATCATGCCAACTCCTCGTCCGCCGCGCTAATTGCCGCGAGGAGCGCCTGGCTCGTCGGCCCGCCAGCACTCAGCGTGACACGCCGCGACTGTTCGTCAATTGCTAGAATCCTCGCTGTCAGTCGATCAGCTGGTAATACCCGCTCGACCGCACCCGCCCACTCAACCACTGTTACGGTCTGTGGCTGCATGGTTACCTCGCGAATTTCCTCCGCCATAATGCCCGCCTCACCCAATCGATAAAAATCATAATGAGCCAGCGTCAAGCCGCCCGGCGACTGGTACACGCGGGAAATAGTAAACGTCGGACTCTGCACCGGCTCGGTAATATCGAGCCCTTTGGCAACACCTTTCGTTAGCGTCGTCTTGCCGGCACCGATGTCCCCGACCAGCTCAATCACCTCACCACCCTTCAGGCCATGCCCAATCACCTGACCCAGCCGCTGCATCGCTGTGATACTGGTAATAATCTGGTTCATTTGCTGTCGCTGCCGTCAGCTTCGGCCGCAGGGTGCGCCTTTCGGAATGGATTTTCGAACGTTGCTTGTGGCTGCACGACCGGCTCCTTGTGGCGGATCTCTGGCGTCTTGACAACGATATGTTCGTCAGTCACACGAACGATCTGCGAACGATGAATCAACAGTTCAGTATCACCAAAACTCTTGAGCAGCGGTCGCCGCACCCGAAGCTGCTGAATGACAAAATTACCAGCCTCTAGCGTGTAGCCGATGACCTTACCGACCTTATGCTTTTTTTCATCAATGACCTGCTTACCAACTAGTGCGAACTGAAACTCATACACTTCCTTGATCTTCAGGACATCGCTCGGCATAATCAGCTCGTCCGCCGAATCAATGATCAGACCCAGCGGCCCAATTTCCCGCACATCGGCGATCCGTAGTAAACTCGGCGATTGATCAAGTGTTGGCCCTTCTAGCTCATACGCCACGATCGATAAATTGCGCGGGTCGATCACCGCCCGCGATGTCCGTGCCAGCTCCGAGCCAGTCTGCAGGCTCATCACCGGTGCGTTATCAAATCGTTCAGCAGAAATTAGCATACTTCTCACATTATAGCGGTATCCACGCTATTCGGCAAACAGGTTCGTTCGCCCCGCCGGCAGACTAAAATTGGCATTGGCGGTATCGCGCGTGCGGAAACTGTTGATCTGGTCAATCGTCTTCTGGTCAAATCGTGTCGTCTGTTGTTGGATGGTATCTTCTTTTGGATTCGACGAGGCGAGCAGACTGTAGAGCAGGAAAATTGCCACCGACACACCAACCACCACCGTCAATGTATAGAGGATAACGTGGTAACGATGGAAAAAGCGCGACACCAGCGTACCAATTTGTGAAATATCAGGTGAATTTTTCATCGAACATATACCTCCACATCCAGAGTTTGCGTACTCACTTGGCCTGACCCCTCAGCCTTCGACATACTGACACTAGCGATCTGCATCCGCGTCAAGTTCTGCTCAATCAAATGCATAAATCGAAGCAGCGCCATATAATCTGTTTTTTCACCAAGGCGAACCGATACTTTCATGCTTTTTGGCCCAGCACCACTATTTGCGCTCGATGAGCCCGAACTTGATTTAGACCCGGCTGAGCCTGATGCAAAGGTGAACCCTTCGATACCAATGCCTGATTGATTGGCGTAAGTAGTGAGGTCATTAATGATCTGATTCTGATATTGATATTGCTGAGTTTCTGCCACTAACTGCCGAGCCTTGGCGACGCTGTCCTTATATTTTTCCATCTCTTTTTCCAGTCGCGCTAGATTCTGCACCTTAGCGTCAACTGCTTTCGCCTCGGTCTGAATCTTAGAGACTTCCTCAGCGGTACCTTGCAGCATGGTGTAGCCGAAATAAACGATCCCTCCCATGCCAACCAAGATTAGTACTAGCGACAGCGCAAAGACGATCCGCATGGTCACCGCCGGCGTCATTTTTTCTCGTTTTCTCTCACTCATTGCTTCGCGACCTCCGGCACCATCGTCACATTAATTGTAATATTGATCGGGTAACCGTCCTTGTTTTCTTTTTCGGCCACCGCCGAGGCGAGATTGACGTCCTTAAAGAGGCTTGACTGCTGAAAACTGTCCTTGAGCCGCAGTGCATCGCCATACGTTTTGCCGCGCGCGTTGATAGTCATCGGCGTGCCGAGCTTCTTGCTATCCAGTGTCAACGTTTGCAAAATTGTTCCCGATGGCATCGCCTGAGCGACCTTAAGTGCTACCTTTGAATACCGCACGTCTTTATCGAGAATCGCCTTGGCAATCTTGAGGTTTGCGCTGAACGATTCATAATCCTGCTGAACTTTTTGATACTGCAGCGCCCGACGATTACCCGTCTCAATTGTCTGCTGAGCAGTCGTTTTTGCATGCTCCATGATCAAATAAATACCTACTGTCGCCACGATGAGTAAGAAGCCGAGGATTAACGACACTACACAGTAGCGCCATAATATTACATTTGACCGGCCAGCGATAATCTCGCGTTTAACTTTCGGCGGTAATAGATTAATCATGCCAAATCTCCTCCGCTCGCACCAGCGACAAACCAGCTGCCGTCATGAACCGTGGTCGTAGCTGTTTGGCCGGCGGTGCTAAATTATTAAAGTTCAGCGACTGCCACGGACTGGCCACGCGTGCTGGTAGGGTCAGCTCGCCCGTAAAGTACTCACCAAGCCCCGGCACGCTACTACCGCTACCGACGATTAGCACCTGTTCAAGGCGCGATTCATCCGGGAAGCGATCGGTGTAGTAGCGAATAACTTTCTGGATTTCACCGATGATCCGCTGCAGACTCGGCTTTAGGGCCTCGGTAATTTTTTCTTGGCGCGGACCAGTGTTGAGGCCATTAAGCACCTTGAATTGGTGCGCTGTCTCAAGTGGTACGTTCAATTTTTTCGCGATGTCAAGCGTCAATGTATTGCCACCAATGTTTAGACCACCAGTCACGCGAATTGCCGCATCAAGAATAGCAATATCGGTCGTCGCCGGGCCGATATCGACGATGACTGTCGGCAGCGACCCCTCTTTGGTTCGCTCAAGTAGTCGTGCCACCGCATTGATACTCGGCTCGATCATCGCCACCTCAATACCGCACGATTCAACAATTGCCAGCTGCTCGTCAACAATCTTTTGCGGCACTGCGCACATCAATACCGATAAGTTCTCTTTGCCGCGCTTGATAATTTGATGATCAACATAAAGCGAATCGAGCGGCATTGGCACGTACTGTTCAACCTCAAGATTCACTGCTTCTTCAATCTTATTCTCCTGCTTGATCGGCAGCGCAAAGGTGCGAGCGTATGTCTTGGTCGTCGGTAGTCCCAGCACCACGCGGTTACTGCCGAGCCGCCCGACAATATTCTTTTCAAACATTTGATTAATCTTGCCGCAGAGATACTCTGCCCGGTCATCGCTCTCGTCCTTCGCCGGATCTAGCTCAATCGCGCCGTATCCATGCACCGTCATCCGTGCCATATCGACTGACATTACCCGAACGCCGGCCTTGTTAATATCAAGCCCGATGATCGGCTTTGACTTGTAGAAAATATTTGCCACTATCGTTTGCCCACATCTCTTCTTTTTGTTAAGTATAGCATAAGCATTTTGAAAAACCAACTATCCCTTAATTTGATTTGCTAATCCAGTAATCGGCATCATCACCGCCGCCGCGATCAAGCCGACCATGCCACCCATAAAGACGATCATCACCGGCTCAATCGTCGAACTCAAGCCGCTAATCGCCGCATCGACCTCTTCTTCATAAAAATCCGCCACCTTGACCAGCACCTTATCCGTCTGCCCCGTTTCTTCACCGACCGCCAGCATCTGGCCAACGATTGGTGGATAGAGATCTTCGCGCTCATTGATAATCCGCGACAAAACCTCGCCATTCTTAATGCGCTTGGCAGCATCAAGCAGCGACTCTTGGTACACCGTGTTACCGACTGCCCGGGCCGTCACCTCCAGCGCCTCTAATACCGACACACCCGCACCGATCAGCGCCGAGAAGGTACGGGTAAACCGTGCCACCGCCACCTTGCGAATAATCTTACTGATGATCGGCGCTTTCAGGACGAAATGATGGAACTTAACCTTGCCTTTTGGCGACTTGATATAGCGAAGCAGCGCATACACACCGCCAAATAATAACGGGAAAATAATATACCAAAAACTCACCATAAACTGACTGATACTCATCAGTATCTGCGTCAGCGCCGGCAGTTCTGCGTCCTCGCCCGCCAGATCCTTAATCGTCTTGCCAATCATTGGCAAGACAAAAATCATCAAACCAAAGAACGCCCCGATAGTGATGACGATCAGCACCATTGGATAGGTCATGGCGCTCTTGATCTTCTTTTTCATTGATGAGTTCTTTTCCTGCTGCAGGGCCAGGCGCTTCAAAATATCGTCCAAAATACCACCCGTTTCACCAGCCCGCACCATGTTCACGTACACATCACTAAACGCCTCAGGATGCTTACTCAGCGCATCAGCGAACGAGGTACCGCCCTCAATCTCCTTGGATACTGCATTCAAAATCTCACGAAAATGCGGACTCTCGGCATGCTGCGCCATTGAGTTGAGCGACCTGAGAATCGGCACACCGGCAGACACCATGGTGCTAAGCTGCCTGGTAAAGCTAACCAGCTCCTCGGTCGGCACTGACTTCTTGCCACCCCCAAAACGAAATCCTTTCTTCTCGTCACCAGCCTCCTTGAGGTCGACCAACTTCATACCCTGAGCTTGAATGAGCTGGATAGCACTGGCGCGGCTACTGGCTTCTAGCTCGCCGTTGATCGGCTGATTGTTATTTTTAGTTGCGATATATTTAAATTTTGTCATTTATTGCTCCCTTGTTGCTCTCAAAACTTCCTCTAACGTTGTCACGCCACGCAGCGACTTAACGAAACCATCTGTCTGCATCGTTACCATTCCTTCAGTAATCGCCTGCTGCTGAATCTCATTACTGGTGGCATTGGCAGTGATCATTTTTTGGATTGGAATCGAAATACCGAGAACCTCGTAGATACCGACGCGCCCCTTGAAGCCATTATGGCCGCACTCGTCACAGCCCTCAGGATTTGGTCGCCATAAATATTGAATCGTCACATCAGTCGAGCCGAGCGGTGTATTGCCGCCAATCTTGTCAGCTGCCGCCTGCTGCTCCAGTGCGTGCAGTCGCTGCATCGAGCCCTGCTTGAGATTAAACATCTGAACGATGTAGGCGAGCTCCCCAGCGTCCGGCACATACTGCTGACGACAATGCATACACAGCCGCCGCACCAAGCGCTGGCCGATCACCGCCTTGACCGTCGAAGCGATCAAGAACGGTTCAATTCCCATGTCCAATAGACGCGGCAAACAAGTCGCGGCGTTATTGGTGTGGAGCGTTGAGAACACCAAGTGCCCGGTCAGCGCTGCCTGCACGCCCAGGTTGGCGGTCTCACCGTCGCGAATCTCTCCAACCATGATGATGTTCGGGTCTTGACGGAGCAGTGCGCGCAGTCCTGAAGCGAAGGTCATGCCGGCTTTCGAATTAGTCTGGGTTTGGTTGACCCCGGGGATCTTGTATTCAACCGGATCTTCAATGGTTGAGATATTCACATCGGGCGTATTAAGTTCTGATAGCACACTAAACAAGCTAGTCGACTTTCCCGAACCAGTTGGCCCGGTCACCAAGATCATACCATTTGGTTGTGCCATGGCGTCCTTGAGCGTACTCAGCGACAATCCCCAGTAGCCGAGGCTATCCAGGGCAACTGCCTGGTTGGACTCGTCCAAAATACGCATGACAATTTTCTCGCCATCAGCGATCGGCAGCGTCGACACACGCAGCGCGTACTGCTTACCCGAAACCTTGATCTTGAAGCGGCCATCTTGCGGTACGCGGCGTTCGTCAATTTTTAAGTTTGACAAAATCTTGATACGACTAACCAGCGCACCCTGGACATTGCGCGGCAATTTATTCACTTCCTTGAGCACGCCGTCAATTCGGTAACGAACTTGGACGAAATCCTCGCGCGGCTCGATGTGAATGTCGGAGGCGCCCGACTTGATAGCATACTCCAGCAGCAAGTTAACCGTCTGGGCGATCGGCGAATTCTCAGAAATTTCCTCCTCAGAAACATTTTGCGACTCTGATTCAGCACCACTCTGAATTGATACCACCTCATCCAGCTCATCGGTAATATTACCGCGATAATTTTCCAGGCAATCAAGAATGTTATTTTTTGTCGCCAGGAACACCTTGATGTTGTAGCCAATCTCTTTCTGGATGAAGTTCAGCGCCTGTACATCGTCGGGATCTTCCATCGCCAGGCTCAGGACGCCATTATCATCAACCGCAAACAATACGACATTGTACTGGCGAGCGATATGTTCGGGGATACGCTTGAGGACGTCATCAGGGATATCCTTTGGCTCGATCGTCACAAACGGCACATTGATATATTCACCAATTTTTTGCCCAAGCTGTACCTCACTCAGAACCTTATGTTCCAAGATAATCGTCTGCAATGAATGGTGCGTACGTTCCGCCTCCATTTTTAACTCAGCCAGCTGTGACTCAGAAATTACCTCACCCTGGCGCAAAATCTTCTCAATACTACTGTCAGAAATGCGCATAATTACCCTTATGCTTGAGTATAGCGCATATTGTATGGGAGTTCAATGAGAAATATTAGCGATTATCGCCCTGCCCGTGCAGCTGCTGGCGGGCTTGGCGGCTGGCAAGCTTTTGGTTATTCATCTGGGCAACTTCCTCGAGGCTAGAACCGAGTAGGTGCGCCACTGCATTAACATACCACAACACGTCGCCTAATTCTTTGAGAATTTCTGTGCGGTCATCGTCTGTCAATATTCCCTGCTTGTCGCGAACCAGCTTTTTGAACTTTTCAGCCACTTCACCCGACTCGCCAACTAGTCCAAGCACTTGCGCCATCAGTCGCGCGTCAACCTCCCCATACTCATGCGTACCGATCAGTGTCGCGATGGCTTTCTCGGTATACTCATCAATTGTCATATATTTCTCCTTTCAATTACCTCATTTAATTCTGCCACAAATTCCTCAAAAAAGAACGGGTCGTGAAAGAATGTTCGCGCTACGATTTGCTCAACCGCTGGTGCTAAGTCATAATCCGCCAATCGATGCGGACGGGCCCACACCAATTCTTCACCCACCACGACTTCATCAGTCTCACCATAAAACACGTGCGCCAACGTTGATGATAATATTTTCTTCCCCACAAGGACACGAATATAGCAATCACCCGCGTGTGTCAGCGGCAGCTTGTCCACCGCCAATTTCTCGCGCGCCTCCCGCTGAGCGGCGGCCAAGACCGACTCATCATCAATGTGCAACTTGCCATATGGTAGCGTCCAGGTGTCGATATGTGGCTGCTTGGTGCGCCGCTGGAGCAACACATCGCCATTGGCATTTTGGACGACAATCATAGTAATAATTTTTGGCTGGGTACGAATTTTGAGCGATTTAATACTCACTCTATCGACGTACGACAGACCCTCCCGCCCCAGGCGGTATCCATCATCCGTCTTGATGACAAATCCCCGCTTCTTTAATAGATTTAAGTGGTAGGTATAGAGATTAGTATCGACTTTTGGCGGCCGCATATCCCGAAATCGCGCATATTTCATATGCATTAACACGCCAAGGATATGCTTTTGAATGTGATGTTCGGGGATAAATTGGTCAATCATAGTTGAGTCAAATTATACTTGCTAGAATTATGCTTGGCAAGTAAATACAATTGATGAGTGATATAATTATCTTATTATCAAGGAGGAAATATGGCTCACGATGCAGAACAAGCTCAAGCTGGGGTGGATAATATCAAGCCTGTGGAATTGCTAGAGGCGCTACGCCAAGATACAGATCCACCAGTAGAGTCGTCAACTGGTCAGGCTCTCGACACACTCCTACATGATAGGGAGTGATGGTCACTGCTTCTGAAAATGTCAAGTCTGGCAATTGAATCCTCTTGCTTAGTGGATAGCTTTTCAGGCGTTGAACGCATACCTCGACGAAAAAACGGAGATCGTGAAACGGATGTAGAGCATAGTCTTCTACTAGCAACGCTAGCTCCAAATCTAGCACAAATGCTCTACCCTGATCTTGATATAGATCGTATCCGCCACTACAGCCTTGTCCACGACATGATAGAGATTGAGGTCGGTGATGTCGCAACGTTCAATCTATCACCAGACGAGCAGGCCGAGAAAGAACGTCGCGAACAGATAGCCTTAGAAAAATTACTAGAGGAACTACCGCCACTTGAAGCTGAAGCGTTAGAGTCATATGAGAGGCAGGATACACCAGAGGCTCGTTTTGTCCGCCTCGTTGACAAACTTCTTCCGGCTGTCGTTGACATCACCGGTCAGGGTACTCGAGTTGTCGAAGAAGACTTCGGCGTCGCAAGTATTGACGAGCTTCGTAGTTCCCATGATAAGCTAGCCATTAAGTGGCGAGACATGTTCCATAACGAATTCCCTGAGCTCGAACAACTCTACGCCGTCCTTGCCTATCTTTTTGAAAATAAGTATGAGCAAGAACGTCAGAAGCAAAAAGAAACTCGCATACCGGAACGACCAAACCAACTGAAAGAAGTCGAAAGAAAGTGGCTCATCGACCCAGATAATCTTCCTGATGATCTAGAGAACTATCCTCATGCTGATCTTAAGCAAGGATATTTAGCAGTTAGTGGTGATGGATCCGAAACACGTATTCGTAGCTTCGGTGATGGCAAGCGGTTTGAGCTAACTGTCAAGACTGCCGGTACAGTCGTCCGCGGCGAGCAAAACATTAAGATAACTGGCGAGATGTTCAAGGCACTCTGGCCACAGACCGAAGGCAATCGCGTTGAAAAAACTAGATACTACATACCCTTCACTGACAGTAACAATAACCAGCACACGATTGAGCTTGATGTGTATGCGGGACATTTATCAGGACTAGTCACGGCAGAGATTGAATTCAGCGGTCGCGAAACGGATGCATCGGTTCGTGCGAATGCCTTCACGCCACCAGAGTGGTTTGGTAATGATGTCAGCGAAGACAAGCGATATAAAAACCGTTCCCTCGCCTCACAGCAACATGGTTTCATGAGGCTCGGCTAACGGACTTCCCTGCTCGCACAAACCCAATCACCTTCCCTTCACCAACCCAGCGCTGTTCGTAGGTTGTCATGATTCGGGCATCGCTCTCTTCATTAAGTCGCTCCGATTCGTGCAGGTCAAACGTTAGCTCCCGGAGCTGCCAGCCAGCCACCACCAGCTGCTCCAAGCTCCAGCAGAAAAAGCCATGATCATCATGCTTGAGTAGTAGCTCGCCGCCTTCAGCAAGCAACTTTGCGTACTGCGTTAAAAAATGCGGGTGCGTCAAACGCCTGCCGCTGGAGCGCTGGCGTGGAAATGGATCGGGGAAAGTGACCCACAACTGACTGAGTGATCCAGCCTCACATAACTCACCCAGCTGGTCTGCTCGCGCCCGCACAAACCAGATATTCCTGAGGCCACGCTGCTCGGCCGGACGTGCCCCTTTTTGCAGTCGATCGGCCTTGACATCGACCGCCAGAAACTGCTGCTCGGGATGTCGCGCCGCCAGCTCGACACTAAACAGTCCCGTTCCAGCACCGACCTCCAGCACGTCAATCGACCGCGGCATCCACTCATCATACTCAAAACAAAGTGGCGAATTGTTAAATAGTGCGAATTTATACTTCTTGCGCCGCCGGGTGATGACAAATTGATTTGGATCGACAAAACTCATACTTTTCATTATACTAAACTCATGACGGATACGCTTATCAAACAACTGTTAAATTCGTCGCGCGTTGACGAATGGATGACCGAGCATGGGCTAGGCTGGCTGGTAAGCGAGCGGATGGTTGAAACGGTCAGTGTCGTCATCGGCGCGGTTATCGTTTATTATCTTGGCCGCATCTTCATTACTTGGGCAATTCGCTACGCGATCCACTCCACCGCCAAGCACCGCTCATGGCACCGCAAAGATATCGAGAAGCGCGAAAATACGCTGACGCAGCTGATTCGTAGTTTTTGGCGCATCACCATTATTGCCTATATCGCCGCTATGGTCGCCAGTAAATTATTCTACTTCGACTTGTCACCGCTGTTTGCTAGCGCCGGTATCATCGGCGTGGCGCTCGGATTCGGTGCGCAGTCACTTGTCAAAGATTTTCTGGCTGGCATTTTTATCATCGCTGAAAATCAATATCGAGTCGGCGACGTGGTTGACGTCATGGGAGCGAGCGGTACTGTTGAGCGCGTCGGCACCCGATCAACGGTACTCCGCGATGCTGATGGTAATGTACACTACCTACCAAACGGCACCATCCAGCATGTTATTAATAAAACGATGGGATATAGCATGTCGCGCTTTACCTTGCAGCTTGATCCAAGCAGCGACATTAGCCGCGCCGCTGATATCATCAACGAGACCGGCCAACAACTCAGCAAGGAAAAATCTTGGGATAAGAAAATTATTGAGCCACCAAAATTTGTTTCCGTCGGCGATATCACTGGTCGATCAGTTGAATTGATCGTTGCTGGAAAAGTTCAGCCATCAGATCAATGGGCGGTTACCTCAGAGATGCGCCGCCGGCTCCTCAAAGAATTTGAAAAACAAGAAATTGAGCTAGCTGTTATCCCAACGGCGATAACGCATAAAAATTAATCGCGAACCGAGCCATTAACGAACCACAAAACTATGATAAGGTGATGTGACCAACCTTCCGCTAGCAATAAGAATTACTCTAACGAGCCGTCCTGACCTTGTGTTGTCGCGCCGCCGGCGCCATTGCCGCCACCATTGACACCCAGCTGATCATCACTCAACACATTGCTAGCAAACGCCCGCGCACCATCGGCCTTTTTTTCCTCTTGCTTGTATTTTTGCAGGAAATCATTCAATACCCTACCTGTCACCTCGCCCTGCGCCTCAAACATATCCCGATTACGATCGTTGGAGTTATCAATCTGCGCCCGATACGGTACATAATCCGGTCGGCTTAAATCCACTCTGAAAGCATCTGACGAATAGTATAAGTACATCGAGATACCAACGAGCACGATCGACACCACAATTACGCTAATTACCATCGTCGGTAATTTATGTTGCATAGTCAGCTCGACCAACCGGCGACTGAGTTGCTTGAGCTTATCCACGACTACCTCCGCTTAATAGTTTCACCTTGAGCTGCTCCACCGCCATGCGGTAATCCGCCGCCAGTTTACTCATCGTCGTCACCGATTCGCTGACCTGCCGACGTGCATCGCGCGTCTTGATCAGCTGCGCATAAAACTCGCCCGGCTTGTCGCTACAATCCGTCTTGACTAGTGCCGCCAAATTGGATTCATACTCATTGTATTGCTGAGCAAACGCCTTGCGCGCCTCTTCGTAGTCGCGAGCGATCACCACCATTCGCGAGCTGTCAATCTGCGCCAATGCCAAACGGCTATTTAATTTGGCGATGAGATTAGTCGAGATTGTGTTGTATGCTTGGCCGGCGTTAACCCGCAGCAAGGCGTCGTTATGCTGAATCCGCTGCAATGTCGAACGAATGGACTGGCACTGACTGCGGATCAGATGGAGTGGTGGCGAACTTGGTGCAGTCTGTGCCACGGCAATACCCGACCGTATCATTACGCCAGCCAGGCCAATGCCGCACACAAAAAACGCGAGACTACGAAGATGTTTCATCTTTTTTATTATCTCGCGTTTTTGCGTTTAGGTCAAACTGCTACTACGACTTCTTGAAATGCTTCTCGGCATCGGCCTTGACCGTACGAGCGGTTCCAGTAACGACATCGCCGACTTTTTGGGCACCAGCCTTGACTGCCTCAGCGCTGTCTTTGGCGGCAGCCTGGGCTTTCTTTGCAGTTTTGACAGTGGTAGTTTTTAGCTCGCCAGCTTTTTTCTTGATGTCAGCGCGAGTTTCTTTACCACTTTTTGGCGCGGTCAAAATACCAGCCGCGAAACCAGCCGCTGCGGCGCCGAGAACTGTTAATACTTTTTTCATATATATCTCCTTTTACTTTTATTGGGTTTTATGAATCAAAATAATGTATTTATTTTTTGCGAAAGAGCCGCGCGACTTCAGTAAATAATTTTACTGGAGACAGCCACTCAGTTGCTTGCGCGATATTAGACACCGCCGCTTCAGCCTGGTTAACGAGGCGCTTGAGCTTCGTCAATAGTGAAATTATTACACCGAACAAGACGACAATCGTCACCGAGTGAATAATAATCACTACGGTCATCAGTATAATAACTGTTTGCATGTCTTCCATACCTTTCCTTTGTTACTGTTTATATTTGTCGTATTGACTGTGGCTATGATAGCATAGGCAGTTTGAAATGTCAATAGCTTAGCGCTCTGTCCTGTCACTCTGTGGTGATGAGACCATCTCGCCGCAACCCATCCAGCGCCGCCATAAACCGCGCATCGTTTTGTAACTTTGCGGTAATTTCGGCCAGCGACTGACCGCCGACATACCGACGCAGAATCTCACCGCGCATCTGGCGGAGGCTGCCGGCAAACTGCGATTGTTTAGTGTAGTGACGACTGGCCGACAATTTACCCTTACCCTGAGATTTGAGCTCACTACCATAATCCATCAGCGCCCAAAACCACCGGCGCGGATTTGCCTGGTCCATCGTCCGCTTGACAATAGGCAGTATGTCGCGATCCGCTACCGCTGTCTGGTCCGCAAAGAAATGATTGAGATAAACCGTGCGGATATTGGTTTCGATGAACGGCGTTGGCACTTGGTAAGTATAGTTCATGATGGCGCCAGCGGTATTGATACCAATACCCGGTAATTTAACGAGGTCATGGAGAGTGGTCACCAGAGCACCACCAGCGATGGCCCGCGCTGTTTGGTGGAGGTATCGAGCGCGGCGGTTATAGCCCAACCCCTGCCACGCGCGGAGCACCTCGGTCAGCTCGGCCACTGCCAGCGACTCAATGTCCGGAAACTCTGCGGTAAACTCTCCGAACTTCGTCAAGACGCGAGCGACCTGGGTTTGCTGCAGCATCAGCTCACTCACCAGCACATAGTACAGGGTTGGCTGGTCACGCCACGGCATTGGCCGGTACAGTTCGCAGCCTTTTTGATGGATCAACGCCTGAAAGCGAGAGTCTTTATCATTCATTCTCCCCAGTATACCTAATTTCGAACTAGTTATCATTGCATAATCGGTCCGAACGACAGCCTGATTGAATTGCTATCCTTACATGCACCAAGTGTATAGCTAGTTTGCCGTGACTATACACTTGATGTATAATAAGTTTTATTATAATAATTCACCCAGCGGAAGGGCAATTGTGAAAAAATTATTCAAGGTTTTCGGAATTATCACTATCATTCTTATCATCTGCTTTGGGATTCTACTGTTAGTCATGCAATATCTCAATCAAAGTATTACCGGAGATGATGGTGTAGCGACCGGCTACGCTGATAAGCTTAGCCCTAGTGGCAACCTCGAACAACATTACACCAAGACCGGACCCTACAAAGTAGCGCATTATATTCAAAATAATACCGATGGCTCTAAGGCCTATCGTCTCTATTACCCTGAGCGCCAGAAGGCTAACCAAACTTTTCCACTGGTTGTAATGGTAAATGGCACAGCAACACCAGCTAGCACCTACACACCAATTCTCGAGCACCTCGCCAGTTGGGGCTTCGTCGTAATCGGTAATGAGGATGGCTGGGCTGGTACTGGTGCATCAACCTCCGCTATGCTTGATGCTGCTCTGCAATACAACACTGCCCAAGAGAGTCCAGTGCGCGGGCTAATCAACACTAATAAAATTGGGATCGCTGGACATTCGCAAGGTGGCGCAGGAGCGATTAACGCTGCTACTAAGTATAGTAATAGCAATAAGTATTCTTCGCTCTACACCGCTAGCGGTGTGAGTCGCAGCACTGCTAATAACAATCGATGGACATACGACGTCTCACGCCTTAACACAGCGGTGTTCATGATGGCAGGAACCGGTGCCAGCGACAGTATCGCCATCAGTCCACTTGATGATCTGAAACAAAATTTTGACGCATTGCAAGGAAATAAGCCGGGGGTTATCGCACGGCGTAAATCAGTTGGCCATAAAGATGTACTAGAATACGGTGACGCATATATGACTGCCTGGTTCCTATGGACATTGGCAGATGATGCCAAGGCGAAGACGGTCTTTGCTGGTGCCGACGCCGAACTACGCCATAATAGCGACTGGCAGGATGTTCAGGTACGCAATATTGAATAATTATTCTGCTTATTACACCATGTATGGTACACTGGTATGGCTATGAATATATTTTTTAGACGATACATTTCAGAATTTGTGTACGGTGCAGTTGACGGCACAGTCACAACCTTTGCCGTAGTGGCAGCTTCGGCCGGAGCTGGTATTTCCAGCGCGGTTATCCTTATCTTGGGTGTTGCAAATTTAATTGCTGATGGATTTTCAATGGGCTCCAGTGCTTACCTAGCAGCCAGCGCCGAGCATGAAGAGTCAGCCCGCGATACCCAAAAGCGAGCCTCTCCCAAAATCATTGGTGCAGTCACCTTTTTAGCCTTCGTCGTAGTCGGTAGCGTACCGGTATTACCTTATTTAGTCGATGTCGTTGCAGGCTCAAAAGCACCAGGCACCGCCCTGTTTTATGTCAGCTCCGCGCTGACAGCAGTGACATTCCTAGCGATTGGCTTCATCAAAGGCAGGGTCGGCAAGCAATCGCCATGGCGAGAAGCCGCCATCACCCTCCTCCTTGGAGCGGTCGCCGCTGGACTGGCGTACTTTGCCGGCGATATATTGGCGGCATGGCTGGGTGTTCAGTTATAATCCTGTGGTTCATCGTTAACATCACCATCTCGGCTAACGTTATTTTTGGCACCGCTACGGTGCATGGCAAAGGGTTTATTCTTAGTATCAAACTCATATTTCATCAGTTCGCCAATATAGTTAAAACGACTACCCTTGACAATTTTTACGGTAACGTCATCGACTATTTCCAATTCTTCAGCCATGTTAAACGGTTGCCAATCATTAGACCATAAACCCCTCAAGCCTTTTGCCGTATCGACAACTTCATACACGCCATAATCGTTAACGAATCGCGCTTCAAACTTACGACGGTTTTTATCAGAAACGTCACCAAATTGATCAATAATTCCTAATATCGAATTTGTAACTATTCCTGGCGCTGTATCATACGCGTTCGCCAACACCGAAACAGTTATTCCGTCGTCAAGTTGTAAACACGTATTGCTGATGAATCCTGGACAGCCACCACTATGACCGACAATCCGCTTGCTGCTTTTATCCTTTTCTATATCCAAGCCCAGCCCGTAGCTACCTGCATTCGCATCATCAGCAACTTGCCACGATGGGCGCTGCATTTCCCGTTTGGAAACATCACTCAACAACTTGCCTGAGCCGACTTGCAGAGCAGCAAAGAATTTCACCAAGTCATGCGCCGTTGAGCAAAATCCCGTGGCTGGCTGCAATACACCAGTTGTGATGTGCTGAAACGGACGGCGCTGCTGACGTAAATCAAACCTACCATAACCAGTCGCCATGTAAAGTTCCGGGGAATATTCGGTAGCGGTTTGTTTCAAATCAAGTGGCTTGATGATATTTTCCGTCACAACATCAGCGTACGATTTGCCGCTAGTTTGCTCAATCACCAAACCGAGCAAGCCAAAACCAAAATTGGAATATTTAAATTCGGAATTTGGTTCGAACACTAACTGTGATTGCATAATTTGCTGCTTGAGCTCATTTTCATTTGGAAATTCTCCTTGGAACTGCCAAAAGCCTGACGCCTGACCGTCACGAATCACACCTGCTGAGTGGCTCAACAATTGACGCAAGGTTACGTCGCGCCAACGCCGATCACTATGCTGCGCCAGCCACGGTAGGTGCGCCGTCACTAAGTCATCGATGCGTAACTTGCCGCGCTCTTGTAGCTGCATTACGGCCGTGGCGGTAAACGTTTTTGAGTGTGAGGCGACGTGAAAAAGGTGATCAGTCGTTAACGTTTCGTTGTGCTCTATATTTGCCAGACCGTAGGCTTGATTGAAAACAACTTCGTCATCTTTGGCTATCGCCACCGTAAATCCCGGCCAGCGCGCCCATTGACTGCGCAAGGTTAGCCATGAATCAATGAATTTCAGTGTTCGTTTAGGGATTGATTTCATAGCCTTGTTATACCTCCTGATATATTACATTATTTACGGCCACCACTTCAACAAAAAATCCCGATAACCCGGTGCGAGCTTGTCAGTAGTTTCGACCTCTGCTCGAGCGAGCCAGGTCGGGTGCTCCTCGCCGCCATCACACGCTTGATCCGGTATTTCAATATTACCGTCAATTGTGGCCGTATAGCCAAGGATAATTTTATGGTTTTTGGCGGTGGTATCATATGGGTCGCGCACATAAAAGTCAGCCGGCGTCGCATCAATGGTGATACCTAGCTCCTCACGCAACTCCCGCTCCAGCGCTTCATCCGGCATTTCGCCAGCATCAATATGCCCGCCCGGTAGGCCAAAACCATCATCGTGCGGATAATACATCATTAGCACACACTTGCCATCATTACTATACAGCGCCACTTTTACACTGACTTCGTGTTGATCATACATTACCTCCAGTATATCCGTTTCGCTATGATTCGGCAATTTATTCATGCTACAGTAGAGATATGAGTGGTCGTTCTTCCTCACCTGCCATGCCCGGCGTTAACCTAGGCGGTTGGCTGGTGCTTGAACGATGGATGACGCCAAGTGTATTTGCCGGAACAGACGCGACCAATGAATATGAGTTATCGCAAACCGTAGATGGCCAGGCGCGCATCCAGCAGCATCGACAAACATTCATCCAGGAAGCTGACCTCAAATGGTTAGCGCACGCTGGTGTGCAGTTGATACGGCTGCCGATTGGCTACTGGGCGCTCGAGGACCAGCCGCCGTATATATCAGCAAAGCCACAGCTTGACTGGCTGATGGACATGGCTCGGCAGTATGATTTACGGGTGCTGCTCGACCTTCACGCTGCGCCTGGTGCCCAAAATGCCAGTGACCACAGCGGTAGTGGCAATACCGGTAACGTTCAATGGTATCAACGCGCCAATCAGCGAAAAACCACGCAGATACTACTAGATATCGCCAATGAATACGGCGAGCATCCAGCGCTGTGGGGCATCGAACTCCTCAATGAACCGTTGGTGAACACCCGACGCGAACGATGGCAACTGTGGTGGTGGGCACGCAAAACGAGCCGGAAATTGCGTAGTAAATTACCATCTCATGTGCGCATCGTGGCGTCTGACTGCTACCAGCCAGCGTGGTGGTCGGGACGCGTCGGGTCTAATACGCTGGATATACATCATTATCAATGCTTTTCCGACACAGACAATCAAGCAACCTCACTAACCCACCACCGTCAGGTGCTTGACCAACGGTCTGGCGAGTACCGCGATTACTCCCAGCAGCAGCCGCTAATCATCGGCGAGTGGAGCGCTGCCCTGCCGCCAGGCATTGCCAGCGATAGTACCGAATACGCCCACTGCCAATCGCAACTTGCCGTGCCAGCAAACGTTGATGCCTGGTTCTACTGGAGTTACAAGACCGAAAGCCCCGGGGCCTGGAACTTTCGCGATTGCCATGCTAAGGGGTGGTTTGACGATATGCTTAGATCGCGGTAGATGGTATAATGGACATATGTCTTTTCCTAAATTAATTTATAGTATCGCAGTTCTGGTCATCATCGCTTGGGTATTGAGCATGGTGTTTCGTCTTGCCGCTTGGTTGATCAACGGGTTGCTTTACGTTGCAGTTCTGGTTGTTGTTATTGGTCTTATTGCACAATTTATCAGCCAGAAAAAGCAGCGAAAATAACTCGCCTGTCACTATAGAATAATCACGGCAGATTTACGCCGCCGTGATGTATATTATAGTCCTAATTCTCGTAACTGCGCTGGATCAACTGTTGATGGCGAATCCATCATCACGTCAACGCCGGAGCCGTTCTTTGGAAAGGCCAAGGTTTCGCGGACGTTCATTTCGTCGATGAGTTCCATGAGGATGCGGTCAACACCAAAAGCACAACCAGCGTGCGGCGGCGCACCGTATTTGAAGGCGTTTAGCATGGCACCGAATTTTTCCTCAACGTAGCTTTCGCTAAAGCCGAGCAAATCGAATACTTTGTACAGCACCGCTGGGTTGTGGTTGCGCACACCGCCGGAGCAAATTTCATAGCCGTTCATCACCATGTCGAACTGGTCAGCCACGATGGCCAGTTTGTCGGCATCGGTCGTCGCCGACTCCAGCGCCTCTAGGCCGCCCTTTGGCATGCTAAATGGATTATGTCCAAAATCAAGCTTCTTGCCGTGGTCGTCCCATTCATAGAACGGAAAATCGATAATCCAGGCAAACGCCACCACGCTCGGGTCTTTCAGGCTGAAATGGGTAGCAAATTCGTTTCGTAAGCGACCAAGCACGGCATTGACGACTGAGCGAGTGTCGGCACCAAAGAAAACTGCATCACCATCAACTGCGCCAGTTTGTTGCTGAATTGCCGTAAGCTCTGTTTCGCTCAAGAACTTGGCGATTGGTGATTTCGCCTCGCCATCTTGGTAAGTGATGTAGGCTAAGCCGCCCGCCCCTTCACTCTTGGCAATGTCAGTGAATTGATCGATTTGCTTACGGCTGAGACTGGTGCCATTTTTGACGCAAATCGCCTTAATACACTCAGCACTTTTGAACACGCCAAATTCGGTATTATCAAACACATCAGTCAACTCAATCAGCTCCATGCCAAAACGTAAGTCTGGCTTATCCGAGCCGTATGTCTCCATGGCGTCGCGGTAGGAAATGCGCGGAATTGGACTGCCGTCACCGACCGCGAGACCACTCAAATCCAGCAACTTCTTGCCCGCGAAATCGGTCGCGAGTTGCTGCATCAACGGCTCGACCTCACGGCGAACCTCCTCGCCATCCTCAACGAAGCTCATCTCGAGATCCAATTGATAAAACTCGCCGTACAGTCGATCAGCCCGTGGATCTTCATCGCGAAAGCACGCCGCCAGCTGGTAGTACCGCGGTACGCCGCCAACCATCAGCAGCTGCTTGAACTGCTGCGGCGCTTGCGGCAGCGCGTAAAACTTGCCTTCTTGCAAGCGACTCGGGATGAGAAAATCACGCGCACCTTCGGGGCTGGAATTTGCCAAAATCGGCGTCTGAATCTCGATAAAGCCGCGGTCATCCATGTACTGATGCATACGCTGGTACATTTCGGCACGTTTTTTCAGCATCTGCTGCATCTTTGGACGGCGCAGGTCGAGGTAACGATATTTGAAACGCAAGTCCTCGCCCGCTTGGTTTTCCTCGGCAAACGGCTGGATTGGCAAAGTTTCAGCTCGGTTGAGAATTTCCAAATTTTCTACCACAATTTCCACATTACCGCTGGCAATATTTGGGTTCTTCAGGCCTTCGCCGCGCTCCGTCACCACGCCGCTGGCACGAATCACAAACTCATCGCGCAAGCTTTCCGCCAAACGAAAGGCCTCTGCCCTATCAGGATTAATCACCAGCTGCACCAACCCAGTATGGTCGCGTAGGTCAATAAAAATCAGCCCGCCGTGATCGCGCCGGGAATGCACCCAGCCAGCCACGGTAGTCATTTCTCCAACATTATCAGGGGTATGTATCGCCAAAACTCTCTTTTTCATATCTGTTATTATAGCATATTGATGTGTTTTTTCGCCTTTGGCGTTACCCGGCGGCCGCGCGGCGTGCGCTCAATGAAGCCAATTTGCAGTAAATACGGCTCATAAAAATCCTCAATCGTCGTTGCTTCGTCGCCTGTCAGCGCAGCAATGGTCGTTAGTCCCACCGGATTATCGCCATAATTTTCCAGAATTGATTGCAGTAAATTACGGTCGGCTGGGTCTAACCCCAGCTCGTCTACTTCTAGCATTTCCAAAGCACTCGTTGTCGTTTTCACATCAATTATGCCATCGCCATTCACGTCGGCGTAGTCGCGCACGCGTTTGAGCAGGCGGTTGGCGATGCGCGGTGTCAAGCGAGCCCGTGTCGACAACAGGTTCGCTGCTTCATGCCGAATTGACGACTCCAAGATGGTCGCACTCCGCGTCACGATCTTAGCGATGTCCTCTGGCTCGTAAAATTCAAGCCGGTAAATATGCCCAAATCGATCGCGCAGCGGTGCCGCTAGACTACCCGTACGCGTGGTCGCGCCGATCACCGTGAACCGCGGCAAATCCAGCCGAATCGACCGAGCCGCCGGTCCCTTGCCGATGACAATGTCCAGCTTGAAATCTTCCATCGCCGAATATAAAATCTCTTCCACCGCCCGACCGAGCCGATGAATCTCATCAATGAACAAAATATCGCCGTCCGCCAAATTCGTCAAAATTGACGCCAAATCACCCGCCTTTTCAATAGCCGGGCCGCTGGTAATCCGTAAATTCGTGCCCATCTCATTAGCGATCACCGTCGCCATGGTCGTCTTACCCAGTCCTGGTGGACCATACAGTAGCACATGATCGAGTGGCTCACTGCGCTTCTTTGCCGCTTCAATCGCTAGCCGCAAATTGCGCTTCAATCGCTCCTGACCAACATATTCACTAAAACTCTGCGGGCGCAAACTAACTTCAATCCGCTGCTCCTCGGTATCATCACTGTGCGAGCTGGTGTCGACTATTCTCTCAATTGCCATATATTCATTATATCATCCAAGCCGGAGCGAACTAATCTCTTGTAAGCCGACTACGCAGCGCCTGCATAATTTCGCAAAACATCTCGTCACCAACCATATGTACCGCATCCTCTAGGTGTCGTGGCCATTTTGGATCAGGAAACTCCTCGCCGGCAAAGGTAGCACCACCAAGATAGCGCGGATACAAATGCCAGTGCACATGTGTTGGTCGGCCAGCCTTAACTGCATTATTCATGAGGCACTCCCAGTTACACACATCAGCACCAAACGCTTCTTTGACCGCCTGCTCAATTTGACAGATTACCTGACGCAACTCCGTCCAATCTGCCTCGTCCAGATCCGACAACGTTTCCTTGTGCTGGCGCAGAGTGATAAATGACTTACCCAAATAGCACTGATTCTTGTCAAGCACCGCCACCCAACGTTCGGTTTGCAATATGACATTGTCGTCAGCCGCCGTCTGACCAACGAGCAGCGGACAGATTCCACATTCTTTCTTTGTCGCGCATGTATTCATGATACCTCCTGGTGTGAATTATATCACTTGGCAAGGAGTGTCTGCTTATAATCAGTACCATATTATTTGCATAATTATAAATTATATTTTATAATTAGTATCGTTATGAGCGAAAAGAGCAGCATGTCGACTAGTGACAAACCGAAAGAACTGCCATTACGAGTAAGGGTTCCATGTGTAATACTAGGCGGGATAGTAGGAGGGGTGACGGGTTTTGTGGGCTATAACCATATAGCTCATCGTAGCCCTAAACCTCAACCTGCAACTGCAACCGCAATAATAACCGAAACCGTTCAGCCGACTGAGCCACTAGAGGCACAAGGGCCATTTAGCCTACCTGATATTCAACCTGTTATCATCACCGACGCCTTAACAACAGAACAACATGTTGCCGAAGTAAACAAACGCGCAAGAGCAGAACTTGATAGAGCTGAAAACATCCTAGCTACCACCATGGACGTTTCCAAGAGCACCGTTTATGAAGCAGTGACCATGCCAATGGATGAACAGCCAATTGATCCAGAAACAAAAAAGCCCTGCCCCTCTGTCGAAAAGATACGAGAAGTAGCCGATAAAATCCCCTCCCTCGGCGGTACAGCGATTCGCTATTTTATCCTGCCACCTCATTTATGCAACAACAATCGGTTCAGCGCCTACGCCCAATATCACACACGAGACATCGTCACAAGATCAGACAATATGAGTATCATCAACTCTGGCGTTATCATGCACGAAGCCGGACATTTGTTTGGACTGCCACACGTAAGAAGGTTGAGAATTGAGCACCCAGACCTAAAAAATGAGGAATGGCATAATATCAAACCAGAAGATTACGATATCACCAATGATTTGCGAAATGGTTACGGTCAATTCCCCATGCAAGCAAATGGCAGCATCGATCCAGCATCCGGGAAAACAAGTGTCATGGGCTATCATTACGAAATTAACAGCTGGTGTCTTACGCATGAAAGTTGTACTCACGTCTATAATGGGCCCGAAAGAAACAGGCTCGACAGTGAAAAATTCCCGATCCGTGACGTTGACCCAGCAACATTGCGAGAGACTCCCGTTAACCTCGTAGTGTCTCCTGAGGTGCGCAATATTCAAGGTATCCGCGTTCCTGTGCCAGAAGATCATCCAATCCGCCACATTCGTGGCTGCGAGTCAGTCACCCATATTATCATTGGTGTTGATCACTTATATTATTCGGCCATCAATGGTAGCCCGGGCTTCACAACGTATGTAGTTGCAGTTGATCAGGACAATAACCTCATCGAGATAGACGCACCGAAATTTGAAGAGTTGGCGTACTCGCCAACAGTACCAGATGGATTATTTGGTGAAAAACCGCAATATATCTACAATGATAGTATGCTAGGCATCAGCGTTACCGCACGGCTTGTCAATAAGCAGGCTGTGCTGCGTATGACAGCGTTTAAGTGATAAAATCATTTCTTCAGCGCCTCAGTTACCCGCTGAGCCGTCGGCAGATCAACATCGATATTTTCCAGCGCCTTAGTGGCGTCAGCCAAGGTGTAGCCCAGCGCCATTAGTGCCTCTAACGCTTCGTCGGAAGTATTCAATTCAGTCTGGACTGGCGCGGCCGCTCGGCCGTACTGCGTCGGTAGGCCAACTTTATCGCTCAAATCAACCACTACACGCTCAGCGGTTTTTTTGCCAACACCAACAGCTTTTTGCACGAAGGCATGATCGGCGTTAGCGATGGCATTGCGCACGTGCTCTGAATCGCCCAGGCTGAGAATTGCTAACGCTGCCTTCGGCCCGACACCCTGAACAGTGATCAGCATTTCAAACAGCTTCTTTGCCGCCAGGCTCGAGAAGCCAAACAATTCTTCCGCCTGCTCACGCACATGATGATAGGTGTAAAACTTAGCGTCTTGACTGAGCGCCACCGCCTCGAAATCACCAGCCGACACGCTCACTTCATAACCGACGCCGTGAACGTCAATCACGATGCTGCCGGCGCCAAATTTTTCAGCGATTGTACCTGAGAGATGGGCGATCACGGTCGTCTGTCTCCGCCGCCCGGAGGATTGATCGGGCCGGGCGAAGTGCCGCCACTGCCACCACCCGAACCGCCACCGCTGCCATTGCCGCCGCCCGGGTTCTGGTCGTCATCGCCAGCACCGCCACATGACGCAGTCTTTCGCGAATGCTTCGTCGCATCAAATTTGTCTTCGCTGATGGTGATGAGCCGCCTGGTAGCTAGATCACAGACGGTGATCTGCTTAGTGGTAGGCGTTTGCCGACAATCAGCAGCATTCTTGGAATATTTAACGGCATCAAATTGATCTTCAAAAATTGACTCCATTTGCTTGGCGGCGAGGTTACACACCTCAATCTTTGGCTTGGTCTGATCACACTTCTCGGTCGGGATGGCGCTCGAGAGGAAATATTCTTTGTAAGCACCGGGGCTGGAATCATCAGCCAGGCCACCATTACTACTACAAACACTTCGCTGGACAACGCCGTTTGGCACGTCAAAGCCAGTTTTTACGCCCGCCAGCAGCTTGGTCATTGTCGCCCGCCAAATTGGCGCTGCCACATCTGATCCACCGCTGTTCATGACTTTATTGTCATTATTGCCGACCCACACGCCGACAGCATATTGCGGCGTATAGCCAATCGTCCAGGCGTCGCGGTTATCATTGGTGGTACCCGTCTTGACAGCGACCGTCTTGCCACTCACCGTCAGGCTGCTGCCAAATATCCCCGCCCGCGCGGCGTTATCCGACAGAATGCTAGAGATAAGATAGGCGCCGCCCTGGCTGATCGCTTGACGCGTATTGGCTGTTTTCCACGACGCGTTTTTGTTAAATTTGTCCCTGACTTCGGTGATGAGATTGAGCGATTCGTACTGCGTACCGCCATTAGCAAAGGCCGCGTAGGCGTTAGTCATCTCGCTCAGGCGCACCTCAGCCGAGCCAAGCGCCAGTGACAATCCGTAATTTTTGTTTTCATCGAGGGTGCTGATACCGAGCTTCTTGGCGGCTTGGATGGAACGATTGATGCCGTACTTTTGCATGATCAGAACGCTTGGGATGTTCAGCGACCAGCTGAGCGACTTGCGCGTCGTCACCTTACCGTTCCAGCGGCGGGTAGCGTTATAGGGCACGTAACCATTGAAGTTAGTTAACTTATCATCAAAAACTGTCGCCGGCGTGATGGCGCCATCAGCCATCGCTTGCGCATAATACAGCGGCTTGAAGCTCGAGCCAGGCTGGCGCGGCGTGGTCACCATATTGACCTTGCCCCACTCGGCGTTATTATAATCAGCGCTGCCGACCAGTGCCCGCACCTCGCCGGTTTTTGGATCAATGACGATACCACTGGCGTTGGTGCCGCCGAGGCGATTGATCTGCTTCATTTGTTTGGCGATATTCTCTTGGAGGAGCTGTTGGGTGTCGAGATTCAGCGAGGTCTTGACGCGGTAGCCCGAGCGCATGACTTTTTCGTAGCCATATTTGTCGCTAAGCTGTTTGATGACCATCTCGGCAAAATGCGGCGCTGCGGAATTTGTATGAGCCGCGCCACCACCAGTGTACGCCAGCTGCGTGGCCTCCGCCTGCTGTTTCTGCTCCTCGGTGATGAAGCCTTCGGTCTGCATCCGACCGAGCACCGTCTTTTGGCGCTGCTTGGCATATTCGGCATTACCGCTGATCGGCGAATAGCGGCTTGGCGCCGGCAGTACACCAACCAGCATACTACTCTCGGCCAGTGTCAAATCCTTCGGTGACTTATTGAAATACACCTTGGCCGCCTCCTCGATACCAAAGGCATTTTCACCAAAGTACACCGAGTTGAGGTACATCATCAAGATCTGCTCTTTGCTATAATTTTGCTCGATGGCGATGGCCATAAATAGCTCTTGGTATTTGCGCATAAAGCTATGTTCATTGCTGAGCAAATTATTCTTGACCAACTGCTGTGTCAAGGTCGACCCGCCACCGTGCCGCGTGATTGCCGCCCGGAAAATACTGAAAATATTAAAGCCGCTGTGCTTATAAAAATCCTTATCCTCGCTGGCGATCAGCGCCTTTTTCATACTCTCAGAGATATCCTTGAGCTGCACCAAGTTCCGCCGCTCGGCATTACCAACACTATAAATCACCTTGTCATTGGCATCAGTCAGCACGATACCGGTATTATTGCGGTTCATCAGCCGCTCCTGATCAGCGATGTCGCGGGCGTAGTAAAAATAACTGGCAATCGGCACGATGATCAAAAACAGTAGGATCGGCAGCAGACACACCATAATTTTTTTCGGCCGACTCAGTCGCCAAAACCACAAAAAGTGTTTGTGTTGACGCGGTAATTTACCGGATTTTGCCTTGACTTGACCGAGATTGGCATACCGACCCATGTGCGGTGGTTGCTTCTTTATCGGAGCTCGTTTTCCCTTGCCTAATTGCACCATGTATCAATTATACCACGCCACAGTGCGTCATCGCTGCATGGGTGATGGCCGCCGCCAGCGCATCGGCGCAGTCATCTGGTTTGGGTGCTTGGCTGAGACCTAGATTGAGGCGCACCATTTCTTGGATCTGCTTTTTGTCAGCCTTGCCATAGCCAGTCAGTGTCTGTTTGATCTGAAGCGGCGTGTATTCACTGATCGCGAGACCCGCCTTGTGCCCAGTCAGCATTGCCACGCCGCGAGCATGAGCCACAGAAATAGCGGTGGTGACATTGCGGGCAAAGAACAACTTTTCAATCGACATCACCTCAGGTTTGGCCTCAGCGATAATCTCTGTCAAGCCATCAAAAATCTCCGCCAGCCGCTCGTCTAGCGGCGTGTGGGCGGGCGTCTTGATCACGCCGGCCGTTACCAACCGGTAGCCGCCCTGCTTCGCGTCAATCACGCCAAAGCCCAAAATACCAGTCCCTGGATCAATGCCAATAATTCTCATGCGTTTATTATAGCACCCGGCCGAGTGACAATAATTAATGCGAGGGCCGACTCGACGAGCTCGCGCCAGGTTATCGCTTGCCGCGCGTGATGGCGTGTTTCAGCCAAGCAGCAGCTCGGCCGATTTCCCAGCGCCACTGCCAGCCAGCATAACCAACCGCCAGCAGACTGACGCCGCCGAGCACCCACCAGCCCCACATCACGCCTGTCACCTGCTTGACCTGCTCCGGCGCAAAGCCAGTTTTCGGTGCAGTAGCCAACGCGACCTTACGGCAGCGCTTCGTCTTTGGATTGCGCTCAAAGCCTTCGGCACACTCCTTCAACACGTCACTATCAGCGGCAATTTTCTTGCAGCGGCCGGTAGCGGGATTACGAAACTTACCGTCGGGACATGGCTTCAGAGTTTTGGCGGCTGTGGCTGCAATCGACCGACACCGACCGGTTATCTCGCTCCGATAATACCCTTCACGACACGGCGTTTGGGTTTTGAGCTTGCTGATGTTGCGGCACCGACCGGTTTCTGGTGAACGATATTGGCCGGGCTTACACGGCGCCAGTTCCGGCTCGTTCACGATATTACGGCAGCGGCCCGTTGTTGGTGAACGGTACTGCCCCGGACGGCACGGCGTCGGCACTGGCTCCACCGGCTCCTTGACACAACGGCCCGTGAGCTCGTGACGCACATAGCCCGCCTTGCAATCTGGCCACTGCTTGAATTCATTAGGCCGAGCCGGCGTCGGTGAAAATGTTACCTTCCATTCCCCGTCAAGCAAACTCCACGACGAGTCCTTAGCCAAACCAGCAAATGACGTCTGGTTGATCTCATTGCCACTAGCATCCAGCACGTACACTTCGCCGCCAGTCTTTGTTAATTTGAGATTTGTCTCTGCCAGCCGAACGACATGCAGCGCCCCGGCCGCCAGCTCAATATTCTTGAACGTATGCGTCGTGTCCTTGTGCTTACCCCGACCTTTCACGAGAATGGTGCAGCCCGTAAGGTCGAGGTCACTCGTCCCAGCATTGATAATCTCGATAAACGGCGCGTCGACATTGGTTGCGATCTCATGTAATTTCAAGCCGCTGCAATGATTGATCGGTGGCGCTGGATCAGCCGGTGGACGCGGCTCGTCAGGCTCACTGCACGCTGGCAGTTCACGTAGACGCGGCGCCTCGCCGACCGAAAAATCGCTGGCGTTATTATCCGTATCAGTCACCACGCCATTTGTTTGGCAGCGCCAGGCGTGTAGCTTGCCACCCAGCGTAATCGGGCTACCCTCACGCGCTGACGCCACACCCCAGCCGACCAGATCCGACACCCGCCCATCACTCATCACCAACTTGACAGAGCCGCCGGTTTTTGCCAGTACTTTCTGGCTATCAAACCGCAGGTCGGCCTGCTCGGCAGGTAGCTGGCTATCGCCGACCACCAATGCCCCGCCCGCCGGTACTACTAGGTCGGTCGACATTGTTTTGAGCGTCGTCACCTGTCCCTTCTGATTAACATACTGCAGCGTCCAACCAGCGATATTGACTGGCCCTGACGACGGATTGTAGAGTTCGACGTAGGTGCCGCGCGCTGCATCGAGGCCGACTTTGGTAATCAAGAGTTTGGCCGATGTACCAGCCGCGGCGGACGGTGCAGGAGGTTTAGAAGGCGTTGGCTTGACCGGGGTGGGCGTTGATGGGTCTACCGGCGGTGTTGACGGAGTGGGTGTAGACGTAGACGTACCGCCAGAAGCTGTGTCCGGCGTGGCCGCCGCTGGAGCTAGTGGCCTGGTCGGAGCTGCCGGGCTGGGTGCTGGATTGGCTGGACGCGGCGCGGGCGTGTCCGTTGGCGCAACCGGTGTCGAGCTGGCAACAGGAGGTGCAGCCTCTGGCGGGGAGTCGCTGGCAAACGCCACCACCGGCTGAAACACCAGCGCAATTATCGTTGACATAAGTAGTAGGCGGGTCAAAACCTTCATTGTGAACTCCCTGCTTGGCTTATGTTGACTAATTATATTGTAAAAGAAATTCCTCCCAAACGCAAAAGAGCGCCGTCGGGGGCGCTCAATACATAGTCAATGTATAGCCCTGAGCGAAGATTACTCCGCAGTGATATCGGCATTGGTATGCACATTCACCACGTCGTCTAGGTCATCCAGCGCATCAACCACCTTCATCAATTTCTGCGCGGTTTCCGAATCAGCAATTTCAACTGGCGTGTTGGCGATGTAGCGCAGCTCGGCGTCTTTTACGTTCAAACCCTGCCCAACCAACTGATTTCTGACACTCGCCAAATCTTTCAGTTCCGTGTAAACAATAATCTCGCCGTCTTCCTCGACCGCATCCTCAGCACCAGCATCCAAAATCTGGAGGAGCAATTCCTCGCCCGTGCCTTCCACGGTGATCACGCCCTTGCGGGTAAATTGAAACGCCACACTACCAGCGTCAGCGATGCGCCCGCCGTTTTTGACCAGTGCAGTTTTCACTTCTGGCAAGGTGCGGTTGCGATTGTCGGTCGCCGTTTCGATGATGATGCCGACACCGCCCGGACCATAGCCTTCATAGGTAATTTCTTCCAGTGCCGCCGCGCTCTTATCCGCCACGCGGTCAATCGCCCGCTGGATATTAGCACTCGGCATGTTGGCAGCCTTGGCTTTTTCAATGGCCATTGCCAAACTTGCATTCAATGTTGGGTCAGTACCGCCACGCGCGGCGATTGCAATTTGATTACCCAATTTCGTGAAAATCGCGCCACGTTTCGCGTCAACAATCGCCTTCTGCCGGTGCGTCGTCGCCCATTTACTATGTCCTGCCATGTGTCTATGCCTCCAGAAAATTCGTTTCTTTTAGTATAGCAGAAAATGGGCGAGGGGTTAACTGTCGAGCCGGTTAGTGGTGTCTTCTGAGAGAACGAAGCCACCAGAATCTGATTCTATATGTACCTCCCAGATATGCACACCATCGTGATATTCTCCTTTGTTGATATATACACTATACTGACGAGAGATAACCCCCTTATCAACATACTTCTGTAGTATGCCTCTGACATATCCCTCGATCATATTCCCGCTCCTCCGCTCCAACACATCCAGCGGAGGTTGCAGAACAGGGTACTGACGCTCCCCTGACAAAGCTTCACAATTATTTGTTAAATATACCCCGGGAGATGCCTCGCCTAACTCCGCATCCAGAGGAGTAACCTCCTCACATTCAAGGTCTGCGTTGGTCTGCAGGACATCTTTTCGATGTCGGGAGTTCCTTTTGGCAATAGCCATCACAAAATATGATAACTGTATGTCATCAGGTGTCAGCTCGCCTTGCTTCTGCTGCTTGTCAAAGTCACTAATAAATTGACGTAATGTCTCGTCACTAGCCTTATCAGCTGCAACGAGGGGTGCTATCGCCTCATTCATGCATTTCGAACTTTCTTCTTTAATCACAGCCAAGGTCTGGGAAACCTCCGTTGACTCCTGAATTTGCTGCATCTGCACAGACGTTGCTTCTCTAATTTCCCTACACCTCCTGTCGAACTCCTTCCGAGCTTCTTTAATTTGTCTTTCTTGGTCAGCTAAAACTTCCGCGCGTTGCTGCTGATCGCCTCGCTTGGTCTCATGCGTTTTATCGCTGTATTCGTTATATACATTGTCGATTGTCGCATATGTTCGACGAAACTCCTCAAGTGTCATCGGAGTGGCTACTCCTTGCTCCCCCTGCGTCTCATCACCATCTTGCATATCCCTATTGACTTCGGCCCCACCAGGCTGTTGCTCACCATCATTAGTCAATGCGGCCGCCAGCCCCTCCCATGGACCCGTCAAGCCCTGGCCTTGATTACTGCTATCTCCACCTACTCTTTCTTTGCCCATTTCATTCCTCCAAACAAAATAACGTTTAGTACTCACCAGCCACCAGTCAGGACAAGTCCGTACTAGCTCACCCCGAGGGATTAGCTGAATGAACCCATAGTAGTACATCCATCAGGTTTCCTCAAGCATGAGCGAGATCGGTAGCCTGCTATAATCGTCCACGCTACTCAACCACATTACTCTCACGCAGCCGCAGCCCGGTCTGTCGCCGCATCCACCACATTGCCCCGATAATGATGAGGTAAATCGCGACCACCCACAGCCAGCTCAAGTTCACCTCCAACTGCGCCCAGTCCAGCCCCGCCAGCCACGTGGCGACGCCGACCATATACTGGAGCAGCAACGTCGTCGGCGCGGCGATGAGTCCAGCCACCACCGGCACATCCGCGCACACGCCAACCACAAATGTCAGCAGCATCGCCAGCGGCACCAATGGCAGGATGAGTACATTGGCGATCAGTGCCACGTTACTGATCACACCAAATGACGCTACGAGCAGCGGTAACGTCATAATCTGGGCCGACACCGTCTCGCCGATAATCTGCCGGATCACCCCGGGCGGCTTCGCACCAAAAAAGTATCGCTGCAGCAGCGGCGCCAGGATAATCACCCCGCTAAACGCCGCAAAGCTCAATTGCCAGCCGAGGTCGTTCCAGCCAAACTGTGGATTGATAAGTAGCGTCATCGCCGCAGCGACCGGCAGCAGCACTAGCGGATGAATCGTCCGGCCATAATACCACGCGGCTAGGCTCAGGCCCGCCACCAGCCCGGCCCGCGACATGCTCGGACTGAGGCCGGTCATCGCCATAAAGCCAATGATCATCACACCAGCGCTCAGCGCCGCCAGATATTTCGACACCCGAACGGACAGTCGCCGCGCCAGCCGCACTAAAATCGTCAGGTTATAGCCGCTGGCTACGATCACGTGCGTCAAGCCTGCGACCTGCAGCGCCGTCATCAATTCCAGCGGCAATGCCCGCCGTAAACCCATCAAGAACCCAAGTCCCAGCGCCGCCTCCGACTCCGGCACGTACCGTCGCACCCGCTCCGCAAACCAATCACGCACGCCCACCGCCACGTCGCCCGGCTGCTCGCGCGTTACTCGTTCAACCGCTGCCCGCGACATCCGCACCGCAAACGCCCCAAACCCATCGCTCAGCACACCCCGCACGGTGACCACGTCGCTACGTTTAATTGCCTGGTTGTGCACTGTCACCACCCAGACACTGCCAGGCAGCCGTCGATCATTACTCACAATGTCACCCAGGCGCAGCACTGTCTGCCCCTTTTTATCGACATCAGGATCTTCCAGCACCCGCCCGCTCAGCCGTACCGTTTGACCGATCAGCGCTTGATAGTGCTCCAATCCAACCTGCCCCAAACTACCTCGCCACAGTCCAATGAGCGCTCCGCCGATCAAGGCTATTACAACCAACCAGCGCCGTGCCCCGACGAGCGACGCTAGGGCCAATATCATTCCCGCCACCAACCACATCCAACCAGCAAACAACCCGTATGGCGCTCGCATTACGCTGATAACGCCGATGACGATGCCGACACCCGCCGCCGCCAACAGCCACGACACATGCAAACGCTGAGTGAGGCCGAGAGACTTCATATTGTTAGTATACGCGAAGTGCGGCCAGACTTACATCAAATCACCTGAAATGGATACAATAAAAATCCTAGTTCATGAACTAGGATTGTACTCCACGTGGAGGGCCCACCGGGGCTTGAACCCGGGACACCCTGCTTAAAAGGCAGGTGCTCTAACCAACTGAGCTATGGGCCCGCGTATGACGCGCAGCGCAACGAAGCGAGAACGCGACTTTTCACATTTTATCACAGAAGGACGGCGTTTTCAACGCTTTGTTTTCTTGGCAGCAGGTGCCTTGGCCTTGAGCGGCACACTCATGTCAACCAGACCGGCCACCAGCCCAACGGTCGCCGCGTAGTACCACCAGTCGCTTAGCAATTTGTACGTCTGCATCGCCTCCGCGTCCAAGGTCATAAACTTGCCCAGCGGCCGCACCAGCACCGCCGCTGCTAAGACGCCGATCAATATTGCTGAGATTAGCCGTAGCAACTTGCCATGTCCCTTTGGCCCGGTAATTAATAATAGCACCAGCGGCCCCACCGTCAGGATAATCGTCGCCACGACACCATTCGGTAGCCCTGCTACGTTACTGATGCCCAGCCCACCGATCACCCCGGCCAGCCACTCCGCCCACAACTCCGCCAGCAATGCGCCAGCCGCCAGCGCCAGCGCCAACACGCCAAATCGCCGATTTAACACAAAAGCCAAGGCCGTCACCACCACGGCCACGCCACCAAATAACAACACTACACTCATCGCTTCCCCTCCGTCGTAAACCGCGCAGTGACGCCCGGTTTGATGCTGTGTTCCTTGGCGCTACCTGCCGGCAGCTCCAACACGTACCGCGCCGGCACTGGCGTGTGATACACTTCGTGCGGCTCATTATCGGGCCAGACATCACGCCTAACGTGCACGACCTTTTTCTTGGCATCCAGCCAAATGATGTCAATCGGGATGCGCATATCCTTCATCCAGATTGGTATATCGCCATCTTTATCCGTCACAAATAACATCCCCTCGCTCTTGCCCAGCTCCTGCCGACCGCCCAAGCCTCGCGCCCGCGTCTCGTCCGTATCAGCAACCTCTGCCCGAAATGTACCCTTACCGATGTCAACAGTCGTATATTTTTTATTCATCTGGTTCGCCACCGTCCATACGCAGTAGCCGACCCCAGCCAGCACACCGAGCACGATCACCCAAACGATGATCCGCTGCACTATCGACGCCGACTTTGCACTCATACCCTCATTATAGCAAGTTTATCCTCAGGCGCCGACTTTATCTTTTTTGTTACCGCGCTTGGCGTTGCGATTAATATAATCGATGATCCGACCAGCCACATTGCGGCCCGTAACTTTTTCGATGCCAAATCCTGGACTGGCGTTCACCTCCAACACCAACGCGCCACGACTGGAGCGCATAAAATCAACGCCGGCTACCACCAGGCCCATCGCCTTGGCGGCCTTGACGCACATTTTTTGTTCATCAGACGTCAGCTTAACGACCGTTCCCTCGCCGCCTTTGTGTAAATTACTGCGAAAATCATCATCCAAGCTCTGCCGCTTCATACTGGCCACCACTTGGCTGCCAACCACAAATGCCCGAATATCGGTGCCGGCCGACTCCTTGATAAATTCCTGCAGCAATACATTTGTACCATCAGAGTCACTGAGGTAAAATGCCTGCATAACTGACTTGGCGGCCTTGATCGTCTCCGCCAGCACCACACCGTTGCCATGTGTGCCGCGCGCCAGCTTGATGATCGCTGGTGTACCACCAATCTCGTCTAGTAGCACATCGATATCCGTTTCGTTGCGTGAGAACACCGTCTTCGGAATTGCCACGCCAGCCCGCGCTAATAGCTGCGTCGAGCGTAATTTATCACGCGCCCGCGTAATGGCAATTGACCGATTCATAAAAAACGCCTGCGGATTCGCCATCTCTAGCTGCCGCACCACCGCCGTCCCGTAACGTGTCATATAACTAGCAATCCGCGGGATAAACACGTCAAAATTACCGATCTCCTTACCACGATAAATAACCTTCGGATGCCGCTCATCAATTGATACATAGCAGTTTTTATACTTGATAACCTTAATTTGATGGCCACGTTTTTCGGCCTCTTCTCTGAGGCGGAGGGTGGAGTAGTTGATATTACCGTTACTGAGGATTGCAATTTTCATGACTACTTATCCTTTAGCTTATGGTATTTTTTATAAAATTTGTGGGGATTTTTAGCTAGTTCTTTATTTAGCCTTATAGTCTGTGATTTCTTCGGGTTCTTTACTTCATTCATACTTACGTCAACCAAAAACTTACCGCTTAATGTCCGTCGTCCAATTAGCACTGGAAAATTATGCACAGCCCTATCAGACAGGCTGAATAATGCTTTAATCTTCTTGCCGGCCAATATAATGGTAAAATGTGTCCGATATTTTATAATTTCATGGCCAGAGGCGCTCTTAACCATCGCCACCGAATAATCGGTACGCCGAAACACCTTGCCGTTATAATGGGGCGACCCCTTGCCGAATAGCGAAAACTTTAACACGCCGTCTTTATCAACACGGATATTACTTGCCCACACTGATGAGCCGTCTGCACCGGTGTCAACTTTAGCTGCTACACCGATAGCACGGTTACCAAAGTTAACACGAACGGTACGGCCAAGTACAGGCAGGCCCATCTATGCAAACTCCGCCTCAAAACTATCTTGGATAAACTTAATTGAGCGCTCAATATTATCGTTAACAATCACAACAACGACGTCACCGGGATGTACAATTTCTGCGGCACGCTGGATCGCTTTGTCCTCACGTATGATTCGCTCCACATTCATATTATTGTCTCTCAGCTCATCAGTCAACACCTGTGATACATAGCCGATCTTTTGTGGGAAACGTGAACCATTTAGTGTTGCATCAGGCTGGCGCCAATAGCCGTCGATTTTATCGTAAACAACAAAGGCGTCGTAAATTTTCGCGATATATTCAGCCGTTTCCTTAATCAATTTGTCTGTCCTGTCGTAAGCCAAACGTACCACACCGATCACTCGACCACCCTTCCCCGTCATGGTGCGAGCTAGCTCGGCAACTTGTCGCAGGGAAAACTTTTCGTGCGCATAATCAGCTAAGATCTTCACACCTTGCTGATTCTGCAGCAATGTCAGACGACCACCATATTTATCAAGTCGTACCGCTTCAAACGCTAGGCGTAAATCGTCCGGAAGCTTACCATCAAAATAACCATATATTGCCCCCATCGCCGATAAAAGATTCCAAACCGACGGCTGAAATTTACCACCAAACGACCATGGAATAGTCGATATGTCTGCCAGAATTCTTTTCTCGTCACTCTTTAGCAAGACAATCTGACTACCAGACTCATCGACAGTGATAGCCACCCCGCCAGATCGCAAATGCGCACCAACATCAAAGTGTGAAAATGCAAAGCCAACCGGTAATTTCTTGACACTATCAGGAATTTTATCAAGTGCTTTAGCGACATATTCATCATCGGCATTAAACACTGCCCAACCACCTGGCTTAATACGCTGAAAGACAAAATCCTTCGCACGGACAATATCGTCTTTACTCTGGATCCGATCAGAACTACCGATATGGTCCTCAAAGACGTTAAGAAAGACCCCTACTTTATGGTTTCGATATCCCAGCCCGGAGGAGGCGCTACTGCCAAGAGCCGCCTCGAATACTGCAACACCACTTACCAACTCCGGATTGCCATGAATTTCCCATAAATAACGCCCCGGGCATACTGTCGGCACCAAACGCCAAGTTCTCCTAGAATCATCCAGCGTGCTTCGGCGCACACCATTCACAAAATGCCCCGTTGTATCGACTTTTATTGTATGAAGATTAAGGTGGCGCAAAACATCTTCGATAACATGGACTGTTGTCGTCTTACCTTTTGTGCCAGTGACTGTAATGATTGAATCAAATCTATGCATACATGAATCTGTTTATATCATATAATGGTTATAAAGTAAACCACTGTCGTGTCTAAGACGCAAAAACGTCAGTTAGCACATCCAGCCACATTCACAGTATAGCAAAGACTACGAAAACAGCCCCCGCCTCCTCGCACCATCAAACTGCTCCAGTAGTTCTCGCTGTTTCCTGCTCAGTTTGGTTGGCGTATCGACGATGACGCCGACGATGTGCGGGCCGCGTTCATCATTTCTCAAGTGTGGCACGCCGTGGCCTGATAGCTTAAAATCAGTCCCCGACTGGGTGCCAGCTGGGATTTTCATTCGCACCGTGCCGTCCACGGTTTCCACATCAATTTCCGTTCCCAGCGCCGCGTCAACCATCGAGATATGCTCTTCTGACAGGATAATATCGCCTTCACGAGTGAACTTCTTATGGGCTTTGACGCGAATGTGAACGTATAGGTCGCCGCGCGGGCCGCCTTGAACAGCTTCGCCGCGACCATGCAGGCGGATCGTCGCGCCATCATCAATACCAGCTGGAATCTTGACCGTAATCTCCTGGCGCTGGCGAGTTGTACCCTTGCCGCCACAGACTGAACAGTTTTGCTCCGGGATTTTGCCGCGGCCGTGACAGGTTGGGCACGTGACTGCTTGCTGAATTTGTCCAAAAATCGAGTTCATCACGCGAGTCTGTTGACCAGAGCCCTTGCAGTCATCGCAGGTTTTTAAGCTATGACCTGGCTCGACGCCATCGCCATGACAATGTTCGCACTCGGCGTCTAGGGTTATGCTGAGATTCTTTTCTGCGCCAAACACCGCCTCCTCAAAGGTTAGCGTCACATTAGTTTCAACATCACGACCGCGCCGCGCACCACCCCGTGAACCAGTCGCGCCGCCACCGAAAAATTGACTGAAAATATCGCCGAACATGCCGCCGTCGCCACCAAAGTCGAACTGCACATTTTGCCCACCAAAGCCACCAAATCCTTCGAACGGATTACCGCCAAAGCCACCGCCTGCCGCACCGCCGACACCCGCATGGCCAAACTGGTCATAACGCTGGCGCTTTTGCTTATCTTTTAGGACTTCATATGCCTCGTTGACCTCTTTGAATTTGGCTTCATCACCGCCTTCTTTGTCGGGGTGGTACTTCACCGCTGCCTTACGAAAAGCCTTCTTAATCTCATCCTCAGAAGCGGTTTTCGACACACCTAACACTTCATAATAATCGCGCTTGCTCATATGTGTTCATTATACGCTTTTAGCACTCGACATGCAAGAGTGCTAGCCTTGTCCGTGCTATACTTAAAATGTAGGAGGTGTTATGAAACAGACAGCAATTATCAATTCAGAAATCAAGGCTCGGTGTAGTGATCAAGAAGCAGTGCGCCACTATCTACGCGAGCATAGTGCAGACTTTAAGGGGACGGATCATCAAATTGATACGTATTTTGATGTACCCGAGGGGCGCCTAAAGCTACGTCAAGGGCCGATCGAAAATAACCTTATCTTTTATCAACGGGCGGACACTGACGGACCAAAGCAATCGATCATCAACTTATCACCCGTGGCGCCGGACTCAACTATTGGTGAGGTGCTGACAGCGGCGCTTGGTGTACGTGTGGTTGTCGATAAGCAGCGTGAGATTTACTTCATCGACAATGTCAAGTTTCATATCGACACCGTTAAGGGTCTCGGGAATTTTGTTGAAATTGAAGCTATTGATACCGATGGTAAACGCAATGCCGAGGAGCTGGAGCAGCAATGCTCATACTACATGCGCGAACTTGGCATCAGGGCTACGGATTTAGTGGTTGGCTCGTATAGTGATTTGTTGGAGCATGGTGACGATATTCAAGCGACATAGGGCCCTTCTACGCTGACCTTTCTTTAGCCCAGTCTGTATTTAGTATAGTTGTGATTTGACATACTATATATTATTGTTATATTTAAGTTACTATGATCTTCCGCACAATGCCTCGTCCTGATCTTGAAATCACCTGGTATCGCCAGAATGGGGTGTTTAATTTCACTAACTCAGACGACGAGCCAGTGACGGGTGTATCAGCTCAGACATGGGAAGATTATCTAGATCATATCGAAAATTTGCCAAGCAAAGTTTCAGGACAAGTCATTAGTCCAGAATTGATAACCATTACTGATATGTGAGATTTCACACGATCTACCCAATGCCGACTTCATGGTCGGCACACCCAGTTTTTGTGATGATACGGAATTGCCGTATAACACTCTTCTGAATATCAGCAATGGTCAATGTGAAACAAAGTCGCGAAAATGGCTTCTTACGCTCAGTGAAGAGGGTAATTTTCGGCCCGCCTTAACCACTCAGACACTCCAGCAGCCATATTCAACTCAATCATTAATCTGCGCCGACATGGTCGTAGCACCATCTCTTCTGCGTGAAGATACTCGTCATGTGCAGGTTAGCGCCTGTTGGGCAACGCCTGGTTTCAGCCATCCTAACTACCAACCGCCGCCAGATGAGGAGCGCTATACAGACGCAATGATTTATACGATTAATCAACTTTTTACCGCTCACCTTGTCCGAGATCTTGTCGTAGTTGATCGTACGCCGCCGACTACCAAAATTCCACCACTCAACTGTGTCGTCCAACGAAAAATATAATACCCCGGAGACTTGGGGTATTATATTAATCCATATTAGACTCTGCTATTTCTCGTCAACCACCTCGCCTTCGACTGGTTCATCCTTGTCAGATTTTTTGTCGTCCTTCGACTCGTCAGCCTTGTTGTCCTCGGCAGCTTGCTGGTACATTTTGGCACCAATCGGCATGATGGCATCCTGCAGTGCTTTGGCTGCTGCTTCCAGCTCGTCTTTGTCATCAGCGTCTTTATGCTTTTCCGCTTCCTTGACCGCTTCGTCAATCGCCTTTTTGTCGTCGTCAGAAATCTTATCCTTGAACTCATCCGGCATTTTCTTTGCCTGGTAGATGGCGTTTTCTAGCTGGTTTTTAGCGTCAACCGTTTCACGCTTTTTCTTGTCTTCGTCGGCATGCATTTCGGCTTCTTTTTGCGCCTTTTCAATGTCTTCCTTGCTCATGTTACCTGAGTTTTGGATGGTAATTGATTGTTCCTTGCCAGTGCCTTTGTCTTTGGCAGTAACATTGAGGATGCCGTTAGCGTCGATATTAAACGTCACTTCAATCTGCGGCACGCCGCGTGGTGCTGGTGCGATACCATCAAGCACAAAGCGGCCCAAGCTCTTGTTGTCATTGGCGAATTCACGCTCGCCCTGCAAGACGTGAATCTCCACTTGCGGCTGATTGTCGGCAGCCGTCGAAAATACTTCGCTCTTGCTGGTTGGCACAGTAGTGTTACGCTCGATCAGCTTGGTCGAGACACCGCCCATAGTTTCAATGCCGAGGCTCAGCGGCGTCACATCTAGCAGCAACACGTCCTTGACGTCGCCGGCCAACACGCCGCCCTGAATAGCCGCACCAACTGCCACCACTTCGTCTGGGTTAACGCCTTGCATTGGGTCTTTACCAAACAACTTCTTCACCCGCTCGACCACTGCTGGCATACGGGTCATACCGCCGACCATCACTACATTCTGAATGTCTGATTTAGAGAGTTTGGCGTCTTTGAGCGCCTTTTCAACTGGGCCGTCCAGGCGCGCTAGCAGATCTTTCACCAAATCTTCCAACTTGGCCCGCGTTAGACTCAGCTCAAAGTGCTTTGGCCCGTCGGCATCAGCGGTGATAAACGGAATATTGACTTCGTATTCAGTGACTGTCGATAGTTCTTTCTTGGCCTTTTCAGCTTCATCCTTCAGGCGCTGCATGGCAGCGTTGTCTTTGCGTAGGTCAATGCCTTCTTTAGACTTAAAGTCATCCAGGAAATAGTTAACGATGATGTTGTCAAAGTCCTCGCCGCCCAGGTGGGTATCACCATTCGTGGCTTTCACCTCAAACACACCGTCGCCGAGCTCCAAAATAGAAACGTCGAAGGTGCCGCCGCCAAGGTCAAACACCACGATAGTTTCGTCATTTTTGCCTTTTTCCAGGCCGTACGCCAGAGCAGCAGCCGTTGGCTCATTGATGATGCGCTTAACTTCCAGGCCAGCGATTTTACCAGCATCTTTGGTTGCCTGACGCTGTGAATCGTCGAAGTAGGCCGGCACAGTGATGACGGCTTCGGTGACTTTTTCGCCCAGGAACGCCTCGGCATCAGCTT
>ERZ772971.36-NODE-36-length-81972-cov-17.918027_pt1 | contig 81972 bp, 68 predicted proteins | sample MGYA00511943_ERZ772971 | MGnify/ENA primary metagenome ERZ772971 (study PRJEB29015, sample SAMEA2737929) | human oral metagenome | biome: human oral; feature: human-associated habitat; material: dental | place: China | collected 2144 ... | reverse complement strand
CATCCTCACCGCCCTGAGCACCCCACCCCCGGCACACTAAGCGTCATGAGTCAGGGCCGACGCAGGCGTGGTCGGCGGTGCTCACGATGCTGTACAGCTCCACATCGGGCTCGAAGACGCGCACGGCGTCGTCGATGGCGGTCAGGAGCGCGCGTCCGACGCCGCGGCGGCGCGCGTCGGGGTCGACGACGAGGCCCGAGACCATCCAGGTCCTCTGGGCCGCGGAGGCGGGGGCAGTGAGAGACCGCCCGGGCAGCCAGGTGCGCATGTCCTCGGGCAGCGGGAAGGCTCCCGAGAGCGCGGCGGGCGCGAGCAGCGCGTCGCCGGACCCGGCCCGGTCCGTTGCTCGGGGCACTGCCGCGCTCGAGCCCAGGTCGTCGTCTCCCGGGACGGCGGCGCCGGAGGCGGAGGCGCCGGAGACCGCCGCAGGCAGGAGCGCCAGGAGAAGAACCGGGAGGGCATCGATCATGCGAGGGGCCTGCTCGAGCGCCTCCTCCACGCAAACGCCCCGCTGCGCCAGGAGGCGGGCGACACGCGCGGCGTCATCGGACCGAGCCGGCCGAACGACGACGCCGGCGGCGGACGTGCCGGGCGACGCAGGGGCGAAGGGGACGGGATCGTTGCTCACCGAGTCAGTCCTCACATCGTTCACTGTCCAATGTCCTGCGTCTTGCGCACGCGCGTCTACATTCGCGAACGGTCAGTTCAGCGCAGTCGGCCGGAACCATCCGCCTGCTCGGCGCCTGGAACCTGCGGCGGCGGGATGTAGGGGGCGGCGCCCGTCGACCCCTGAGGCTGCGCGCCCGGCTGGAAGGGCGCAGCGGGCTGCGGGAAGCCGGCGGCGGGAGCGGCGGATCCCCCCATGGGCGGGGGAGCCGTCCTCAAAGCGGCCGGCCGCCGAATGAACAGGAAGCCGAGGACCGCCATCGCGATGTAGGTGATGACAGTCACCCACAGGAAGAGGAAACCGGGACCGCGCTCCACCGCCACGCCCAGACCCGGGTCGGCATCCACGGCGGACCAGTGAACGGACAGGACCAGGAGCAGACCTCCGAACAGCGTACCGACCACCGGGTAGATGAAGAGCGCCCCGCGGCGCACCTTCGTCCCCAGGAACATGAGGCCCACCGCGCACACGATGAGAACCAGCGAGACGAGGAAGAACACAACGCAGAAACCGGAAGTGAACAGGGTCACGGTCTTCGAGATCCCGAAGAAAGAGCTGAGCGTGTACACGGGCAGGGAGAACGCCAGGAGCATCGCCAGGATATTGGCACCGCCCAGGCAGGCGAGTACGAGTCGTTTCCTGGGCGGGATGTACGAGCCCGGCGCGCCGAAGGACGGCGCACCGGCCGCGGGGGCGGGCATCGCCTGCGCGGGTGCGTACTGGGGTTGCGTCTGCTGCGCGGGCGGCCCCTGCGGAGGCTGAGGCGCAGGCCCCGGGGTCATCGGGCTCGGGCTCGGGCTCGGAACAGGGTCGCCTGAGGAGAAGGGAGTACTCATGCGACCCACGGTACGGGCTCATGGCCGTACCAGCACCCCTTTTCGCAGGACTGCACCGGTGAGTAAGACGGAGGGAGAGCCCCCCCCGAGCCCATCCGCACGCGGGAGGAGCGGGCCCCGAGGGGCCCGCTCCTCCCGGCGGTCGACGGATGCGGCTCGTCAGCGGGCGCGGCGGCGCAGACGAAGCAGCACCACTCCGGCTCCCACGGCGACAATGGCGACCAGGCCGGCGGCCAGGCTGGCGCCGGTGACGGGCAGGGTCGGCTTGGCGGGAGCCTTGGCCGCGACCACCGTCGGGTCGGCGGAACTGGCGGTGGCGCGGGCGACGACCGCGGTGCCCGTCGGATCGTCGGACGAAGCGGCGGAAGCCACCGGGGATGACGCCGGGTCGTCGGCGCTCTTGCTCGGCGCCGCCTCGGTCGCGGTGGCCGGTGCGTCGGTGGTGGAGGGCGCGTCGGCGGCCCCCTCCGGCGCACCGGTGGTGACGGGCGTTGACGAACCGGCGTCGTTCGAGCCGGCCGGCGTCTGGGGGGACGCCTCGGGAGTGGGCTGCTCGGCATCGTTATTCGAGCTCGAGGACTGGCCGGTCGGAGCCAGACCCGTCGAAGCCGGGTCGGAATAGTCGGCGAAGTTCTGGGTGGCGTACCAGGAGTCCGTCGACGAGTTGTAGGCGATGCCGATGCCGATGGAGTTGACATCGGTCGCGGTCATATTGGCGTAGTGGCCGGGAGACTCCTTCCACTGGTCGAACAGCTGGGAGCCGATGTCGGTGCTGCCCGACCCGGTCCGCATGGCGACGTTTTCAGAGGCAGCGCTCCAGCCTCCGGGGAACTGATCGGCGAAGCTCGGGTTATGACTCATCGTGTCCTGCGACGCCATCTGCTCTGACCAGGTTTGAGCCACGGAGTCGAGCTGGGTGTAGCGGGTCACGGGCTGAAGGCCCAGCTGCGTGCGCAGGTCATTGACGTCCTGGAGAATCGTGTCCGCGTAACCGGCGCCCTCGGAGGAGGCGTCCGCCGGACGCGCCACAGATGCGGCCTGCTGCACGGAGGGTCCGGTCGCCGGGGCGGCCTGCGCCGTCGAGACGGCGGTGAAAGGGACGATGGAGAGCAGTGCGATAGCGAGTGGGCGTGTGGACTTCATGAACTGTCCTGTCAGTCAGGGGCGTGGAAACGCGGCCCACTCCATCACGTTGCGTGAGGTCACGGCCAGGTAACAGCCCTCGTGTTCACCGAGAGCATGATTTCTGTTGCGTGGCTCACTGGACAGGGCGGTCGCAGGGTGTCAGACGTCCCTCGCGGCGGCTGAATCCCGCGCTCGCGGACGGCGCTGCGCGGCCCGCCCGCCTGCGAGGCCCGAGCCCGGGTCTCACCCGCGCTCAGACCCCAGCCGGTCAGGACGTCTCGTCCGACCCGGCACTGAGCAGGTCGACCAACTCCAGAATCATGCGGACCGACCACCACGCCCAGTCGTGACCGCCGCTGACAGGCGTGACCGCGACGTCGCGCCCCCTCAGAGCGTGGGCGAGGGCGCGCGCGTCGACCAGCATCCGGCCCTCGAAGGTCCCGGCCAGGAGCCGTGCCGTGAGCCAGCGCGGGCAGGCCGCCAGGGCTCGGCCCACGTCGAAGCGCCACAGCGACGGGGAGAGCGCGATGGCATGGCCGATCTCGCCGTCGGCAAGCGCGAGCGCCCACAAGGACGCGAGAGCGCCGTAGCTCTGCCCTGAGACGATCGTGTCGGCGCCGAGCGGGCTGACGGCGAAGCGGCTGCGGAGCACGGGCAGGAGCCCGTCGATGACGAGGTCGACCTGCCCGCCGGGCACACCGAGATGCTCGGCGCGGTAGTCCCCCTGGTCGCGCGAGTCGACCATGGCCACGTGCAGCGGTGGGAGTTCCCCCGAGGCGATGAGCGCGTCGAGGGCCCGCACGAGTCCCATCCGACGCAGCCAGATCTGCCCGTCGAACAGGAGCAGGACGGGCGTGCCGGACGCGGGCGCTCCCCCGGGTTCGTAGACCCAGACGCGTTCAGCACCCTCCTCACCCCTCCCGTCGCGGTTCACGGGACCGCCGCGGCCGGCGTCCGCGCGCATCGGCACCGATAGCTCATGCACCCGTCCACGGCGCCCCGCGGGTCTCGCACGGGGGCGGCGCTCCCCCGCCGGCCCCTCCCAGGGGGGCGCCGGGGCATCCGGCCCCGCCGCCACCGAGCGGGCCGGCCCGAAGGATCCGGCGACCGTGCGCGAGGCGCGCGGGTCCGGCCCGGCCGCACGCATGATGGCGAGGCGGGCGGGGCGCCCGTCCAGACCGCACCATGGTGGAGCGCCTCGGCCCCTCCACGCCGCGATGCCGTAGCTCGCGCACCAGTCCGCCGGCACCGACCAGGTGCAGGTCCACACGTCAGTGCCCGCCAGTCGCGTCATGGTGAGAGCTTCGACGCCGCCCGCGGCGAAGAGGCCATTGGCGTCCAGGAGGACCGAGACGGCCCCCGGCTCCCGCACCGTCCACGTCATGAGGACGTGGTCCCGGTCCTCGGGGTCCGGCGCGGTGACCGGGCTGGGGCCGGCCATCGCGTCGTCGAGCACCCGACGCCGCGACGACTCGTCGTCCGCATCCTCCCAACCGGTCTCGACCGGACCGTGGCGACGTCGGGCCGGCACGGGGCAGTCCTCCGGGGAGAAACTGCGAGCCCGCTCCACGTGGGCGCGGCCGAGCCGATCGGTCCGCACCCGCCCGGGAACCGCGCCGCCGTCCGCATGCGGCGGGCCCGACACTCCGCCGCCATGCGCCTTGTTCTCGTGTTCTCTCACGCCCCCGCCCCTCCGGGCAGGCCCCTGATGGGAGTGATCACGGCCGCCACCGCCTTCCTCACCGCTCTCGCGCATCCCGTCCGCCGCAGACGGCGAATGATTCCGCGCCGCTGTCTACTCACGCACGCCGCACGACTCCGCGCTGCGTGTGATAACTAACATTCGTCGTCAATATACGGGGTTTGCCAACGACCCGTACGCGTAGCTGCTCGAGAGTCGAATGGTTGCGTCCGGAACTCTCGCGGTACGCTCCACTCGTGACGATCGCAACGTGAAGATGCCAATAAGGGCTCGGCGACGCCCGACCCCGATCGGTTCGTCGGCTATCCGAGCCTTCGTCGACCCCTCATTGACCTTCACCGCCGCATCGCCGCAACACAAGATCTCGGCGTCCCTGAGCCCACGCAACATCATGCGCTCACCGCGCAGCGCTCGCGGAGCCGTCAGCCCCCGGGGCGACGACCCGCTGACCGACGACCGACGACACGAAGGACAGGTACATGAGCACCGCAACCGAGTGGCCCCGAGCCGAGGTCTCGCTGAGCTCCGAGGGCCATGCGCGTGTCAATCTCGGAGGCGTCGAGATGGACCTGAGCCAGCCGTCCCCGCAGGAGGCGCGGGCCGCCGTCGTCGCCCACCTGTCCCGTAACGCCAAGGCTCTCGGGCATCCGATCTCGACCGTCATCACCGATCCCGTCGGGAGCTGGCGCGTGGCGGTCCACCCCGACGGCACCGTCATCACCGAGGGGGCACCGACCTCACCCGCGCCTCAACGGCATTCGGCGACCCGACAGGCCCGGACCCGCTCGGCGCCCGAGCCCCAACGGCCCTCGGCATCCCGGTCGACGAGCAGGCTGCCGGCCGTGCACGACTCGGCGCCGCAGCCCCCGACCCGCCGGCGGCTGCGACGCGAGGCACCCGTCCCAGGCTCGTTCACCCCCGAGACCGCCGGTCACGGCCTGCCCCCTCAGGTCCCGCCCCGGGCGACCGACACGGCCTCATTCCGCGCCGTGCCCCGCGCGGATCCGCGGCCTGAGCGGACCAGGCCCGCGCCGTCACCGACCTCCCCGCCGACGGCGCTCTCCGCCTCCCCGCCGGCGTCGTCTTCGCCGCCGGCGTCGTCTTCCCCGCCGGCGCCGGCGTCCCCTCCGACGGCGTCGCCGGCCTCCGCGCCGATGACGATGCCCGCGCCCGCGCCGCCCGCGGAGCCGGTGCCGTCATCGACCCCGCCCGAGTACGACCCGCCCGAATACGACCCGCGCGAGCAGGCGCGCTCGACGTCGCTGCTCACCGAGATCACCAACGAGGCCCCCGCCACCACCGGCCTGCGCGGAGTCCTGAACCAGCTCGGACTCCACCTGGCGCCTGCTGCGCGCGAGCGGGCCGAGCGGGCCGACGTCGCCGCCGTCGCCCAGCACTGGGCGGGGCCGCGCACCATCGCCGTGGTCAACGGCAAGGGAGGCGCGGGCAAGACGCCGACCGCGATCCTGCTGGCGGCCGTCTTCGCGCGCTACGGCGGCGCCGGCGTAGTCGCCTACGACAACAACTCCACACGCGGCACACTGGGCTGGCGCACGCAGCAGGGGCCGCACGACGCCACGGTCATCGACCTGCTGCCGCACATCGACCACCTCCTGTCCCCGCAGGCCCAGGCCGCCGAGATCTCCGGGTTCGTCCACCATCAACGCGAGGACCGCTACGACGTGCTGCGCAGCCGGCCCGAAGTCCTCGCCGACGCGCAGGCCGACGCCGGCGCGGACAGCTTCGACGCCGTTCACTCCGTGTTGACCAAGTACTACCGACTCGTGGTCGTCGACTCCGGCAACGATGAGTCCAGCCCGCAGTGGCGCGCCATGATCGCATGCGCCGACGCCATCGTGGTCCCCACCATCACCCGGCCCGACCACGCCGAGTCCGCCCGCCTCCTCCTGGCCGAACTCGCGGGCGCGGACGCCCACGCGGCGCGTCTGGCGGAGAACGCCCTGGTCGTCGTCTCCCAGGACTCCAAGGCCGAACCGCCCCCGACTCGACTCGTCTCCACGTTCACTGAGATCGCCCGCGCCGCCGTCGGTATCCCCTACGACTCGGCCATGGCCGGGCGACCCCTCATCCTCGACTCCCTGACGCTGTCCACGCGCCGCGCCTGGCTGTCGGCCGGCACCGCTCTCGCCGCGGGGCTCTGACACCGCCGGGCCCGCGGCGGCCCCGCGCCTCCGCCAGCACGGGAGTGTGAGCCGTCGCTCACTATAATGGCGTCCGGTCGCCGCCGGCATCCGAGCCGCGGCCGCCCCATCTCGTGCGGGCGAGCGCGGCGCCGGGATCGGGCGGCGCTCGCCCCGACCGCCGAGGAGGCCTCTCAATGACCACGCCGCCCGTCCAGCCGCCGACCCCGGCAAGCGCGCGCTCCCGCACGACCGAGGCGACGCTCCCCGGCGGATCCGCGAAGCACCGGGGACGTGCGGCCGCAGACGGCGGACCGGACGACGACGTCCGCGGCCGCGCCGCGCTGCGGGCTCTCGGCGTGGACGACGGGGCAACCCTCAGCGAGGGGAGCGGCGGTGCCATTGACGTCGTTTCGCCGTTGACCGGTTCGCTCATCGGCCGGGTCCCCCGTCTGGAAGCGGACGACGTCGCCCGGGCGGTCCGGCGCTCGCGCACCGCGCAGAGCCGTTGGCGACGTGCGCCGATGCGCAGGCGCGCCCGAGTGCTACTCGCTCTCCACGACCTCATCTGGAGGCTGCGCGCCCCTCTCCTCGACCTCGTCCAGTGGGAATCGGGCAAGGCCCGAACCCACGCCTTCGAGGAGCTGGCCGACACCGCCATCACCGCCCGCTACTACGCCCGCACGGGAGCCCGGCACCTCGCCGCCGAACGGCGCCGCGGGGCCGTGCCGGGGCTGACGAGAACCACAGTCCATCACAGACCGCTCGGCGTCGTCGGCATCATCTCGCCGTGGAACTATCCGCTGACGCTGGCCGCCTCCGACGCCGTGGCGGCGCTCATGGCGGGCAACGCGGTCGTCCTCAAACCCGATTCGGCCACCCCCTTCACAGCCCTGGCCGTTCATTCGCTCCTGAGGCGCGCCGGCGCGGACCCCGACCTGCTTCAGGTCGTCACCGGGCCGGGCGCCGCGCTCGGGGAGTCGCTCATCGACGCCGTCGACGCCCTCATGTTCACGGGCTCCTCAGCCACCGGCTCGGCGGTGGCCTCCCGGGCGGGAGCCCGTCTCATCCCCGTCTCGGCCGAGCTCGGCGGGAAGAACCCTCTCATCGTACGGGCCGACGCCCCCGTGGCCCGCACGGTGCGGGGCGCCGTCGGCGCCTGCTTCTCCAACGCCGGCCAGCTGTGCGTCTCCATCGAGCGCGTCTACGTCCACGAGGCCGTATGGGACCGGTTCGTCCCCGCTTTCGTGCGGGCGACGCGGGCCCTGCGCGTGGGCGCCGCAATGGGGTGGGGGGCTGATATGGGCCCGCTCATCAGCCCCGAGCATCTCGCCAAGGTCGCCGCTCACGTGTCGGACGCCGTCGCCAAGGGCGCCACCGTACTGACCGGGGGGCGCGCCCTGCCGGAGCTCTCCCCCACGGCCTACGCCCCGACGCTGCTGACCGGCGTCACCGAGGACATGGACCTCCACGCCGCCGAGACCTTCGGGCCGGTGGCCTGCCTGTACCGCGTGTCCGGGGATGAGGAGGCCGTCCGACTGGCGAACGCCTCGCCCTACGGGCTCAACGCCTCGGTGTGGACGGCCGATCGGCATGCCGGCGCCGAGCTGGCCGGGCGGATCCGCGCTGGAACCGTCAATGTCAACGAGGGATACGCGGCGGCATGGGGCTCGACGGCGGCCCCTATGGGCGGGATGGGGGCCTCGGGACTCGGCCGCCGCCACGGCGTCGAGGGGATCGTCAAGTACACCCAGAGCCAGACCGTCGCCGTCCAGCATCTTGCGCCCCTTCATGCGCCGCCGGGCGCCGACGGGGAGCGGTGGGCGTCGGGGATGGCCGCCTGGCTGCGCCTGGCCCGCCACCTGCCTCGACTCGACCGGTAGCCCACCGGCGGCGCGCCGGATGGCCCCGTGCACCGGAGCCCTGCCCGGGGAGGACTCAACCGCCCCGTCCCGCACGGCCGGGTGCGGCGCGCTCGACCACTAGCATGAATCCATGTCCTCTCCTCCCCCGCCCGACGCAGCACCATCCGGCTCCTCCGGCTCCGCGCCGGAGACCGGGCCGCGACGCATCCTGCCGGCTCGTGATCACGTGGCGCTCCAGCCCGAGGAGCCGGCGATAGCGGCCTGGCGCACCGGCGGGACGCGCGCCCTGACCGAGCACGTCCTCGCACTCGTCGGACCGCATCCCGGCCGACCGGGGATCATCGCAGTGGACGGGCGCAGCGGTGCCGGCAAGACCACGATCACCTCCCGACTTGTCGCCGCCATCCCCGGCGCACAGGTGCTGCGCATCGACGATCTCGATTGGAACGAGCCTCTGTTCGAATGGGATCACCTGCTCGTCGCCGCGCTCACCGACCTGCGCCGCGACGGCGCCCTCGCCCTGATTCCCCCGGCGTGGCGGTCTCACGGACGCGATGGGTCGCTGACCATCACGACGGGCGCGCCACTCGTCATCGTGGAGGGCACCGGCTCGGGGATGCGGGCCGTCGCCGACCTCGTCGACCTGCACATCTGGGTGCAGACCGATGACGATGTCGCCCAGAAGCGCGGCATCGCGCGGGACATCCGGGAGGGCACGAACGGCGACGCCAATGAGTCCGTTCAGTTCTGGCACCGGTGGATGAGCCATGAACGTCCTTTCCTCGCGGCGGACAGACCCTGGGAGCGGGCCCGCCTCATCGTCTCGGGCGAAGCGCTTCCAGGGCTGGCCGACGGCGAGGTGGCCTGGGCCGAGGGCCCCCTCCTCGAGAGCCGACGCGACTTTGGGCCGGATTCATCCCGCCGCTCTAACGCGTGACCGGCCGACCCGCTCTCAGCCGGACTCGGTCCCCGTCTCGGCGCCGGCCTGCTCGGCGTCCGCTCCGGGCCGCTCAGGGGAGTCCGCCGCCGCAGGCCACGGCCCGCCTTCGTCCGCGGCCTCCGCCTCGGCGACCTGCTCCATACCCGTCTTGCGGGAGAGAGGAACCTCCGGCAGGAGCAGTGCGACGCCGGCCGTGGCCACGAACAGCGGGATCATCCAGCCGAAGATCGGCAGAAGAGCATCGGCGTAGGAGTTGGCAACGGCGTCGTGCAGCGCGGCCGGCAACTGGTTGACGAGGGCCGGGGTGAGCGAGGACGTGTCCTGCCCCTGGAACTGCGCCAGCGCGGCGGTCACCGCCGGGTCGGAGCTGCGAGCCAGTGCCCCGATCCGGTCGGCGAGGTTGGAGGTCAGACCCGAGGAGAAGGCCGCGCCGATGAGTGAGGCTCCGAGCGACACAGCGACCTCGCGGAAGAAGTTGTTGCCGCTGGTGGCCGTTCCCAGATGCCGGGCCGGAATGGCGTTCTGGACGACCGTGACCAGGAGCTGGAAGAACAAGCCGATCCCCGCGCCCATGACGAAGGTGGCCGCCGAGATCTCCCAGACGGGCGACGACGTCGTCAGGCGGAAGAGCCAGAAGGAGGCCGCCGCGGCGATGAGCGTGCCGGCGATCGGGTAGATCCTGTACCGGTTGGTGCGGGCCACCAGGACACCGGAGAGAAGCGAGGCGAGAAGTATGCCGACGGTCATGGGAACCAGGAGCAGTCCCGACGCGGTGGCCGAATAGCCGTAGACCATCTGCAGGTAGGTGGGCAGATAGCTCATGACGCCGATCATCCCGCCCATGGCGAGCATGCCCACGACGGTGGCCACGATGAATGTGCGATTGGTCAAGATCGCCCAGGGAAGGATCGGGTCGACGGCGCGAGTCTGCGCGAACATGAAAAGTCCCCAGCAGACCAGGCCCGCCACGCCCAGGCAGATGATGACGGGGCTGGTCCACCCGTACTGGTTGCCGCCCCAGGTGGCCATGAGGACGAGGGCCGCGGCGCCGGCATCCATCAGAGTCAGGCCCCACCAGTCGATGGGACTGGTCAGGCGGCTGGTCGGCAGACGGAGCACGAAGGCGATGGCGATGAAGGCCAGAACGCCCAGCGGCAGGTTGATCCAGAAGGCCCAGCGCCAGGAGACAGAGTCGGTCAGCCAGCCGCCCGCGATCGGGCCCAGAATGGAGGCGATGCCGAACATGGCGCCCATGGGGGCCATGTAGGTTCCGCGCACGCGTGGCGGAATGAGGTCGCCGGTGATCGCCTGGGAGGAGATCATGAGGCCGCCGCCACCCAGGCCCTGAAGGGCGCGGTAGACGATGAGCTGGGCCATACCCGAGGCGGTGCCGCACAGGGCCGAACCGGCGAGGAACAGACCGATGGCCACAAGGAAGAGATTCTTGCGGCCCACGAGGTCGCCGAGCTTGCCGTACACGGGCATGGCGACAGTGATGGCCAGGGTGTAGGCGGTGAGGATCCAGGCCATGTGGCTGGCGCCGCCGAGATCGCCCACAATGGTGGGCAGCGCGGTGCCCACGATCGTCTGGTCCATGGCGGACAGGAACATGACGACCAGGAGCGAGGCGTAGACCGCCCAGAAGCGGCGATCCGGGCGGAAGTCGCCCCCCGCCTCGGCGGAGGGCGTGTCGGCACGGGCCGACGTCGGGGCGGACTGAGTCACGAGCATTGCCTTTGCTTGTCGGGGATTGCTTGTCAGATGCGTGTGAGAGTCGACGCAGCGCACGAATCCGATGAGACGCGCGAGCGCCGCAGGCGGGGCGATCAATCAGGGGGACGCGATACGGGCTCATCGAGTCCTCGGCGAGCGGACAGGACGTCATCCACGGCCGCGGTCATGGTGCGGATGGCGGCGACCAGTCGGGCCCCCTGCGGCCCGCCCGGAGCGCTCCGACGCTCCGGGGGCGTCTCGGACTCCTCGCCGCGGGGGCCGTCATCGGTCCACAGGTCCATGGCCGAGCGCTGAATCGCCATGGCGAGAGCGACCACGGCCCGGGAGCGGGGGTCGTCGGACGTCGTTCCGAGGCGTCGGCCGGCGGCCTCGGCCAGGGAGGCGGCGATCGCTCTCAAGCGCTCGTGAATGGCGCGCCCCACCTCGGGATTGTCGCGGACGACCTCGGGGAAGGACAGGAGCCATCCGCGTTCCGACTCGACCGACTCGGCGCCGGCGACCAGGAGGTCTCCAAGATCCTCCAGCAGGGTACCGTCGCCGGATACGAAAGCCTCGATCGACGCGGGTTCGGGGGGCTCCATACCGACGACGAGGAGATCGGCCTTGGAGGAGAAGTGGTTGAAGACGGTCCGGCGGGAGACCCCGGCGAGTGCGGCGACGTCGTCAATCGTCATGGCGGCGTAGCCGCGGTCGCGGGTCAGGGTGAGCGCGGCCGCCCGGATGGCGGCGCGGGTGCGGCGCGTGTGGACGCTGCGTAGATCGATCGAAGACACGACCACATCATGCACTCAGTGCAGAGTTGCACTCCATGCAGAAACGCGCGACGTTGGTCACGCCGTGCCGACCCGGGCTCGCCCGCCCATGTTCCGCCTCGCCGGCCGCGCCCACCGGAAGCCGGAAAGAGCCGGTCACAACCCGGGGAACACGGCGGGGCGGGTCCCGCGCGCGTAGGCTCGAGCACGTCGAGCGCTGTCATGGACCGCGGAGGTGAGCCCGAGATGACCCTGTTCCATGCACCGTCCGCTCAGGAAGTCGTGCCCGCTCTTTTCGTCGTGCTCTTCTGCGGCCTCATTGGACTGGAGCGCGAGGTGCACCACAAGGACGCGGGCATGAGAACCCACATCCTCGTAGGACTGGGGAGCTGCTTGTTCACCCTGGTGTCGCTGTACGGTGCTCCGGCGACGCTCACGGGCAATATGCGGTGGGACGCGTCGCGGATCGCGGCACAGGTGGTCTCAGGAATCGGCTTCATCGGCGCGGGTGTGATCTTCTTCGAGCACGACAGCGTACGAGGCCTGACAACGGCGAGCGCGATCTGGGTGGCCGCCGCCGTCGGAATGTCATGCGGGGCGGGAATGATCGCCGTCGCCGCCCTCATCGTGCTTCTGTACTTCCTCGCCATCCTCGCCGTGGCACCCATCGCCCGCCGCCTGATCCGCCGAGGGACCGAGGGCAGGCTGCGGATCACGTACGTCGACGGGAAGGGCGTTCTCCGGGCCCTCCTGCTCAAGGCGTCCGAAATGGACTTCGAGTCCATGGTGACGGCGAGCCGTCAGATTACGCGGATGGAGTGGAGGGGAGCCGTCATCGACATGCGAGTGGATGGCAGGAAGGGCATCTCGGACCTCGTGTCCGCCCTGTCCATGGTGGACGGGGTGGTGGAGGTCGAGGTGCTCGACGACGAGCGCTAGGCGGGCCTCCACCGCTCACGCCCTCTCGCGGGCGCGCTCGCCCCCCCCGGGGACGGGCCGACCGACGCCCCGTCCTCACCGGCTGAGCGGAGCATCCCGCCGTGCACCCGCGCCGCTCGGGAGCGGGCGGAGGACCGGAGTCAGCCGATCATGTAGACCATGCCACGGCCGTCTTCGACCAAACCGGAGGCGAAACGTCGGGCCCGATGGAGGTAATGGAGGACGTACGGGGAGACGGGTTCACCGCCGTCCGAACCCCCGCCCTCGTCGGGCGGCGGCTCCGGGCCGAGCTCGCGGCACAGCTCCTCCAGATCCCGGGCGATCACCTTCACCTCGCCGGGGGTCAGAGGCCTCATCCACGGCTTCCATCCGCTAAAACCGGCGTTCATATCGACCCCGCCCTCGAACATGCGGTAGGACGGCCGGGGCCCGTCGCCGTCCGGTCGGGAGCGAGTCAGGTTCTGAAGAGCGCCCCAGGCCTTGTCGAGGTAGAGCATGTCCCTGTCGGGCACGGCCTGTCGGAAGGTCGCCGCACCGCACCTGGCTCCGCGCTCGAGGCCCCAGGCGTCGGCGAGCGGGTCGGAGGACAGGAAGAGACGAGGGGAGGCGAGGGCCTCCGCAGTCCGGTCGGCATCGAAAGCGTATGCGTAGTAGCGAATTCCCATGGTGTCAGGATCGCGCACCCGCCGGTCGAGCGCCCGGTCGGGTGTCCGACCTGTGGACAATCGGCTCCATCGGGCACGGGAGCCGGTCTGTGGAGCCCTGTGCACTGCGCTGGCGCACGGCCGGCGGGGCCGTCCCGTCCTCGACGGGCCCCGCGGCCATGCCCGCAGAACCTCGGCCTCACGGCGGTGATGATCGGGACCGACCATTCAGTCAGTCGGCTCCGCACCCTCGGGCCGTGTCGTAGAAGGCGAGCTCGATGAGGTTCTGGTCGGGATCGCGCACGTAATGGAGAAGACGGTGAGAACGAGGTGGTCGATGCCCGTGATCCGCATGGGAGGACTGTCCCCCGGCGTCGACTTCGACGTCGCGGGCCCGCGCAGTCCCCATCCGCGCGCAGCCGCGGCCGATCCCGCGCAGATGGATGCTCCGCGCCGAGGCGTCCCGCCCGTAGCCTTGCCGTATGACGCTCGAACGCCTGACCGGCCGGTTCGGCCCGCGCCCCATGGCGGGCGACGCCATCGGGGCCGTCCTCATGGCACTGCTCTCGACGCTCCCCCTGCCCGCCCTTCTCGGCGAGCGCGGCGTCGTAGGTCCGCGGCTGCTGCCCCACAACGCGGTCGGGGCGCTGTTCGTGGTGGCCTGGACCTTCGCGTACGCCGTGCCCCTCCTCTGGCGCCGCACCCGGCCCGCACTGGCCTGCACCCTGCTGGCCATCCCGCACCTGGTGCAGCTGGCCGCCTTCCCCTTCATCCTGCCCCAGAACATCTCGGTCCTGGTCATGGAGTTCGCGATCGCCGCCTACGGCAGCAGGCGTGCGCGCAGGCTGTGGCTGATCCTGGGCCTCGCCGCCTCGCTGGCGGCCTCCTTCAGCTGGACCGAGGAGTACCGGGTCAACTACGCGACCAACGACAACGCTCAGCTCTACGTTCTCCTCGTCCTCCTCATCGCCCTGGTCGTTTCAATCATCGCCAGCTGGCTGCTGGGCGCCCTCGCCCGCGAGCGCCTGCTGACCGTGAGAACTCTCAGGGACCGCGCCAAGGCCCTCGCCGCCGAGCGCGACCGGTTCGCGCAGCTGGCCGCCGAGCAGGAGCGCTCCCGTATCGCTCGCGAGATGCACGACGTGGTCGCCCACTCGCTGAGCGTCATCGTCGTCCAGACCGACGGCGCGATCTACGCATTGGACCAGCCGGGTGCCGACGCCGCCAAGCTGGCGCTGGCCCGCGAGGCCCTCAGACGCATCGGCACCGCCTCGCACGAGGCCCTGTCGCAGACCCGCGCTCTGGTCGGCGTCCTGCGCGAAGGCGAAACGCCTGAAACGGCCCCGCAGCCGCGACTGAACGAAGTCGACGGGCTCGTCGAATCCGCGCGGGCCTCCGGGCTGGACGTCGACTACGTCGTCGTCGGCTCCCCGGACGCGCACGCCCCGCTCGACGCCGCCCGCGAAACGGCCGCCTACCGCATCGTCCAGGAGTCGCTGACCAATGCAATCAAGCACGGCGGGCCGCACGTGCGCGTTCGGGTCCGCGTCAGCCATACGGACGCCGGCCTGGCGATCAGCGTCCGCGACGACGGCCGTGCCGCCGCTGCCGATGACGGCCACGGACACGGTCTGATCGGAATGCGTGAACGTGTGGCGCCTTTCGACGGTACGCTCACGGCGCGGCCGCGGTCGGGCGACGGCTTCGAGGTGCTCGCGACCATTCCGGTCGGCGAGGCGCGGAGCACGATGAAAGCACGGTGAAGACGGCCGCGCTGCACGGTCCGGGCGCTCCGACGCTCCGCCCCAGCCGCTCCATATCACTGATCTGATGAGGATGAACGTATGAACGAGACCATCAGACTCCTGCTGGCCGACGATCAGGAAATGGTCCGTGCGGGCTTCCGCATGGTGCTCGACGCTCAGCAGGAGATGACCGTCGTCGGCGAGGTGGGCGACGGTCGGGACGCCGTGGACGCCGTCCTCGGCGCCGAGGCCGATCAACGGCCCGATCTCGTCCTCATGGACATCCGCATGCCGCGTCTGAACGGCGTGGTCGCCACCGAGGCGATCACAGCGGCCACCAGCACGAAGGTACTCGTGCTGACCACCTTCGACCTGGATGAGTACGTCTATTCCGCGTTGCAGGCCGGCGCCTCGGGCTTCCTGCTCAAGGACGCCGGCCCGGCTGAGCTCCTGGCGGCGATCCGCGCCGTCGCCTCCGGTGAAGCGGTTGTCGCCCCCAGCGCGACCCGCCGTCTGCTAGAGCGCTTCATCCCCACGCTGCCCCCGCCGGACCGGAGCGGCACCGCCGCCCAGCGCCTGGCGGCGCTCACCGAGCGGGAGCGCGAGGTGCTGGGCCTAGTCGGCCAGGGGCTCAACAACTCGGAGATAGCCGGCAAACTCTTCCTCAGCGAGGCCACCATCAAGACGCATGTGGGTCATGTCCTGACCAAGCTGGGGCTGCGCGACCGCGTGCACATGGTCGTCTTCGCCTACGACGCCGGCCTGGTCAGGCCCCGAGGCTGAAGCCGGGCAGACCCGTACTCACTGCGTCCCGCTCCCGACGAGGGAATGGGACGGCAGGCTGCGCGCGGCCTCGGAGCACATCGCTGTCAGGCCGGTCCCCCGCCGATCGGCCGATCCTCACCCGCTCCGCTTCCACCCGTGGGACGAACCTCGGGTCAGATCCGCATCTGATGCGCGATGAGGAGGCCCGCCGGGACGATCGAGTCACTGGCGGCGCAGAGATCCTCCCGCCGCCCACTGACAGTCTCGACGACAAGGACCACCATGATGACGACAACCTCGCAGCCTCACCCTCCAACGGCCGCCGTACACACCGAGGATCTGACCAAGGTCTACGGCCGGGCGGACGCCCGCGTCGTGGCCCTCGACCGTGTCACGGTCGATTTCCGAAGCGGCCAGTTCACCGCGATCATGGGACCGTCCGGCTCGGGCAAGTCGACGCTCATGCACTGCGCCGCCGGTCTTGACACTCCGAGTGAGGGCCGGGTGGTCATCGGCCGGGTGGACACCACGACCCTCAACGACAAGGCGCTCACCCTGCTGCGTCGACGGCGCATCGGCTTCATCTTCCAGTCGTTCAACCTTCTGCCGACGATGACCGCCTACGAGAACATCCTGCTGCCGCTCAAGCTGGCCCGCGCCAAGGCCGACCAGGACTGGTTCGACATGGTCGTGGGGGTGCTCGGACTGGCCGACCGCCTGGGCCACCGCCCCGGCGAGCTGTCCGGCGGTCAGGCCCAGCGCGTCGCCGCCGCCCGCGCACTCATCACCCGGCCCGACGTCATCTTCGCCGACGAGCCCACCGGCGCCCTCGACTCGGTCTCCTCCGACGAGCTGCTCGAGTTCCTCACACGCTGCGTCCATGAACTCGGTCAGACGCTCGTCATGGTCACCCACGACCCCCACGCCGCCGGTTACGCCGACCGCCTACTGCGACTGGCCGACGGGCGGATCGTCGCCGACGAGCAGATCCACCGAGACGCTGCGCGCTCCCGGGCGCAGGCCCTCCCCGAGGGGGGTGCGCTCTGATGCTGCGTCAGCCGCGCCGGCTCCTGAGCGCCGGCATCGCCATCATCCTGGGAGTGACCTTCATCACCGTCGCCCTTCTGCTCGGCAGTTCACTCGACCAGTCCGTACGCGACATGGCCGCTGGGAAGGTCGGGGACGCCTCCGTCGCCGTCGACTCCGCGCAGGACGAAGGCGAGCAGCAGGACCCCGCAGATGCGCAGCGGGTCTCCGATCAGGTCGTCGAGGATCTGGCCGCTCAGCCCGGCGTCACCGGAACGCGGGCCATCATCACCGGCTACGCCTGGACGCTGGACGAGGGCGCGCAGGCCCAGCTCCTCATCCAGAACCAGCCGCCTATGACCGAGCGGACGAAACTCACCCAGGGTCGCCCGGCCGCGGCCGACGACGAGCTGACCATCAACACCGTCATGAGCTCCGCCCTCGGTCTCGAACCGGGCGACGACGTCGTCCTGCACGGCGCCTGGGGCGGGGAGCGCAGTTTCCGTGTCGTCGGGATCATCGATGCGGGGCCCGACGCCGTCTCGTCCACGAAAGAGCCCTTCGCCTTCGGCACCGACGCCGCGGTCATGGCCGTGGCCGGGTACGAGGGCTATGACACCGTCATGGCCTACGGCGGCGACCCGCAGGCCCTCAAGTCCTCCGTCAGCCAGCTGGACTCGGTCGAGTCGATCGGCGCCGAGGTCCGCACCGGCGCCGAGGAGATCCGCCACCAGGTGGACCAACTGGGCGCCGGAGCATCTTCTATCAAGAACGCCGTGCTCGCTTTCGGCGTCATCTCCCTGTTCGTCTCGCTGATGGTCATCGCCAACACCTTCTCGATCCTCGTCTCCCAGCGCTCCCGGCAGCTGGCCCTGATGCGCTGCGTCGGCGCGACCAGGGGGCAGGTGTTCGCCACCGTCATCGGCGAGGCCCTCGCCCTCGGCGCGGTCGGCTCGGCGGTCGGCGTGCTCGTCGGCTACGGCCTCAGCCGGCTCCTGCTGAGCCTCGGCCAGAACCCCCTGACAACTCCGGTGGTCTTCGCCGCGAGCGCGGCGGCTCTCATCGCGCCGTTCATCGCGGGCGTTATCGTCACCCTCCTGTCCTCGATCGGCGCCGCCCGACGGGCCACCGCCGTGGCCCCGCTCGCCGCCCTGCATCCCGAACTGGCCGCCCGAGAGGTCAAGAGCCTGGGGCCCGTGCGCGCCGTCGTCGGCATGCTGCTGGCCGCGGCCGGCGGCGCACTGCTGGTCTACGGCTGGCGCACGTCCGGCGGCAGCGACACGGGAGGGGCGCTCAGGACTCTGCTGACGGTCATGGCCGGCGCCGCCACGAGTTTCCTGGGCGTCCTCGTCCTGGGTCGCGGCATCATCCCCGCCCTGGCCAGGGTCATCGGAGCGCCTCTGAGGCGATCCGGCGTCTCGGGAGAGCTCGCCGTGTCGAACTCGCGGCGCGATCCCGGACGCGCCGCGGCAACCGCTAACGCCCTGCTCGTCGGCGTGACGCTCATCAGCTCCCTCACCATCGGTGCGGCCACCTCGCAGTCGACCATCGACCGGGCGCTCAGCGACCAGTACCCGCTGGACGCCTCCATCCGCACCGAGCAGGGAGTCGACCAGACTGTGCTGGAGAGAATCCGTTCTGTGGACGGTGTCACCGGAGCCGCGCTCGTGCCGAGCGCTCAGATGCGGGCCACCGCCGACGGCGCGAACGCCGAGATCACCACGATCGGCGTGAGCGGGGAGGCGGCCCGGGTCTCCCGTGCCTCGCACACGCCCCGGGTCGAGTCGGACGATCAGATCCTCATCGGCGGCAAGGACTTCCACGACGGTCAGCGGGTCGTCCTGCACGACGGGGATGCGAGCATGGAGCTGACCGCGCGAATCGACGACTCCCTCCAGGACACGGCTGTCGTCGCCCCGGACGTTCTGGCCGCCCTCGCCCCCGACGCCTCGAACGGAGTCTGGGCCCGTTACGCCGACAACGCCGATGCGAGCAGGGTCACCCGGGATATCGGCAGGATCGATGGGCTTCAGGGGGCGGAGATCACCAGCGGCGCGGTCGCCCGCGAGAAATACCAGCAGATCATCGACGTCGTTCTGATCGTCGCCACCGCCCTGCTCGCCGTCGCCGTCATCATCGCGGTGATCGGCGTGGGCAACACGCTCAGTCTCTCGGTGCTTGAACGCGCCCGGGAGCTCGGGCTGCTGCGGGCGCTGGGCATGACGAGGGGGCAGGTGCGCTCAATGGTCGCCTGGGAATCGGTGACTCTGGCCGCGGTGGCGACCGTCATCGGCCTGGCGCTGGGCGCCGTGTACGGAATCATCGGCTGCAAGGGCATGATCGCCTCCAACGTGACGCTGGTGGTGGCCATTCCCTGGGCGCGGATCGTGCTCATCGCGGGCGTGGCGATGCTGGCCGGCTGGCTGGCCTCGCTGGCTCCGGCGGCGCGGGCCGTTAAAGTGGCGCCGTCGGCGGCCCTGGCCGCCGAATGACCGGCTGAGCGCCCAGACCCACGGTGGGCGGCGGTCGGCTGCAGCGGAAAGCCCCGCGGCCGACCGCCAGCCGACCACCAGCCGACCGCCATTGCAGCAGAACCGGAAACCGCGCATCAGAAGTCCGCGGCGCCCACCCCCGCGGAGCCGCGGTGGAGTCTCTGGAGGTGGAGGTGCCGTGCGAGACGGACGACGGGGCGGATGAGCATCTCCACCGAGCCGATGACGAACAGCACCGTGCCCGCCCTCGTGAGCGAGTCGAAGAAGAAGAAAACACTGCCGATCAGGAACCACAATCCGATGAGGACGTCATTGACGATGCTGGCCGCCTCGTAGCGGCGTCGGATGACCAGCTCCTGCGGCCCGATGCGGATGGTCAGGCTGGAGGCCCCCTCCGCCGAGGATTCCGGTTGCGGGGAACGGACCCGAGCTGATGGTCCGGTCACAGGCGGCCCCCTCCGGTCGGCAACAGCCTCCGAGGCTCTCACATCGGCATGAATTCGATCAAAACGGGACGGGCGGGGACCACCCGACGCCGACAACGCGAATGGCCGCCCCTCTCCGACCTGTCGATGACAGGTGCCGCGCCCGCCGCTATTATCCTTGGCGGCACGGGTAGCCGGACGAGCGCCGGCACCTCGACTAGCCTCGATCGCGCTCCATCACCAGGACACGTAGACAAGGATTCTCCATCATATGAAGTCCCTCAGCAGGAAGACCGCCGTCGTCGCGACGGGCGCCGCCCTGGCATTCAGCCTCGCCGCCTGTGGAAGCGGCGGGAGCAGCGGTGGCGGCAGCAGTGAGAACGCATCCAAGCCGTCTCAGGAGCAGACGACGGGCGGTGCGGCAACGAGCAATGGCGGAGCCGACGGCCAGTCCACCTCACCGGCCAATGCGCAGGTCGGGGGCTCGTTCTCCGGCACGGTGGACGATCAGACCCTCACGATCGATCAGGTAGGGGTCTCCTGCGGCCCGTCGGCGGACGGCGGGACGAGCGTCGCAGCCGCGTCCACCTCCCAGGCTCTGAGTACCGCCTCCACCACTGCCAGTGCGGTCATCGACGGCACGGGCAGCGTCTCACTGGTCACGATCACCTCCGTCGACGGCGAGACGCTCAACTACACGAAGGAATGGGGGGCCGGTGATGCCGAGGCCGTCGTCGAGGGGTCGACGTACACGGTCACCGGCAACATCGGGGCCTCCGCCAGTGATTCCTCGGCAACCAAGCCCTTCAGCCTCACCTTCACCTGCCCCTGATCTCGGCGCTGCTCCGGAACGCCCGCCGGGCGCTCCCGCGCAATCATGCGGTTGCGGTGCTGGGACCGGTGCTCGGCGACCATGGCCGTCAGGGCGGTGTCCGCCCAAGCACCCGACCAGCTCGGCCACCGGCACGCGCAGCCTCTGCGCAGCCGGGGTCGGGCGGGATCGCGGGTCGTCCAGCAGGCGGGTTGTCCAGAGGGGCACGTGCGTGCCGTCCTGATGACGACGGGCGGCCGAGCCCGGTCCCTCAGCACCCTCAACGGCGCGTTCGGCTCAGACCACGATAACGGGCTTGATCAGGTCACGCGGCTTAGTGCGCATGAGCTCCACTCCCCGTTCCACGGCCTCCAGGCCCTCGAAGCGGTGAGTGATCATCCTCTCGGGGTGGATGCGCCCGGCGAGCATCAGGTTGGCCATCCGCTCCATGCGGCGTCGACCGCCGGGAGTCAGCCCTCCGATGAGCTGCTTGTGCCCCATGCCGACCAGACTCGACTCCCGGCTGATGGTGATGTAGTCCCCCTCACCCAGGTAGTTGACATTCCCCACCTTGCCTCCGGGCTTGAGGATATCGAAAGCCTGCTGGAAGGTTCCCAGGTCGCCACCCGCCACAACTACACGATCGACCCTCTCCCCGCGGGTCGCCTCCAGAACCTGGTCGACGATGTCGCCTTCGCGGTAGTTGACGATGTCGGTCGCCCCGAACTCCTCGGCGACCTCGATACACCTGGGCCGGGACCCGACGGCGAAGAGCCGGCCCGCACCGAGGATCACCGCACCCGCGACGGACATCAGACCGACCGGCCCGATACCGATAACCACAACAGAATCCCCCGGGGTGATCTGAGCCAGTTCCGCACCGTGCAGGCCGGTGGTCGCCATGTCCGAGAGCATGACGGCCGTCTCCGGGCTGATCTCCCCCGGCAGCACCGCCAGGTTCGCGTCGGCGTCGTTGACGTGGATGTATTCGGCGAAAACCCCGTCCTTGGTATTGGAGAACTTCCATCCACCCAGCGCGACGCCGGAGTGCATGGGGAAACCGTCTTGCGCGGCCGTCGACGACCAGTCGGGGGTGATGGCGGGAATGATCACCCGGTCCCCGACCCTGATATCCCTGACCGCCGATCCCACCTCGACGACCTCTCCGACGGCCTCATGGCCCAGGATCATGCTGTGGCGCTCGCCGACACCCCCCTCGTAGACCGTGTGGATGTCGGAGGAGCAGGGAGCCAGGGCGATCGGTGCGCAGATCGCGTCATGCGGGCCCGGGACGGGGTCCTTCTTCTCGATCCATCCGGCCCGGCCGATCCTGAGCATCGCGTAGCCCTTCACGGGCGTCTCCTTCCCCGAGAATCCGCCGCCTATCGTCCGACAGCACACATGAGGCTACCCTTATCATCCTTCGGTGTACATAGGCGTCTTCTCATCAGTCCCGCGACCGTGCGGTCGCGGGCTCCGCCGATTCGCGCTCGAGCGCCCGAGCAGAGCATCGCTCTCGGGCCACTCATTCAGCAGGGCGCTGAGAGCGGAGGCGCCGATGCGGGCGCCTTGCGCATCTCGCATCCGAATCCGTACTCGTCATGGCATGAGCAGATGATCGCACCGACACGCGTCGCGATCAGCCGCATCACACATTGAACCGGAACTCGACCACATCGCCGTCGGCCATCACGTAGTCCTTGCCCTCCATGCGCACACGGCCGTGGGCCCGAGCCTCGGCCACGGAGCCGAAGTTCACAAGGTCCTCGTAGGAGATGATCTCCGCCTTGATGAAGCCGCGCTCGAAGTCCGTGTGGATGACACCCGCCGCCTGCGGAGCCGTCCAGCCCTTGTGGATCGTCCAGGCCCGTGATTCCTTCTCCCCCGCGGTCAGGAACGTCTGAAGGCCGAGCGCGTCGAACCCGACGCGCGCCAGCTTGTCCAGACCCGACTCGGCCTGTCCGTTCTCATGCAGCATCTCCGCCGCCTCATCGGGCTCCAACTCCACCAGCTCAGCCTCGAACTGGGCGTCGAGGAAGATCGCCTCGGCCGGCGCGACGAGCTCGCGCAGCCGCTTCTGCCTCGCTTCGTCATTCATCCCGTCGTCGTCCATATTGAACACGTGGATGACGGGCTTGGTCGTCATGAGCTGGAAGGCGCGCAGCACGTCGTCGTCCAGTCCGGCCGCGGCCGCACCGGCCGACAGCAGCACACCGTCCCCGAGAACCTCGAGCGCACCCCGTGCGGTCTCCAGCACCGCGGCGTCGGTCCTCTTGCCGCGCACCTCCTTCTCCAGACGCGGGACGGCCTTCTCCAGCGTCTGGATGTCGGCGAGGATGAGCTCGGCGGCTATGGTCTCGATGTCGGACGCCGGCTCAACCCTCCCGTCCACGTGCGCCACGTCGGGATCGTCGAAGGCGCGGGTCACCACGCAAACGGCGTCGGCCTCGCGAATATTCGCCAGGAACTGGTTGCCCAGTCCCTCCCCCTCGCTCGCCCCGCGCACGATCCCGGCGATATCGACGAAGGAGACGGTCGCGGGCACCACCTTGGCGCTGTGGAAAATCTCCGCCAGCCTCTCCAGGCGCGTGTCGGGCAGCGGGACGACGCCGATGTTCGGCTCGATCGTGGCGAAGGGGTAGTTCGCTGCGAGCACCGTCGCGCGAGTGAGGGCGTTGAACAGGGTCGATTTGCCGACGTTGGGCAGTCCGACGATTCCAATGGTGAGTGCCACGGCGCGAGTCTAACCGCCCGCTCGCGTCAGACGCCGCCGGTCCCCGACCCGCGCGCTCGCTCGCGAGCGCGAGTGCGCTGAGCCCGATGCCGCACGTCCCGACCCGTGCGCGAGCGCCCACCGGTCGAGCACGGCTCGCACGAGCCCCATCACGCCCAGGCTCCGCTCGAGCTCCTCTCCCGAGGCACGCACTATGAGGTAACTCACAATGCGAGGGCTCAATGCGGACGAGCTCCGTCGAGCCGGCGACGCTCGCCGGGCAGAGGGGCGCGCCGAACCCGCAGGTCACGGAATGATAACGGAGATTTGACCGGTCGTGCGGGGCAAACACTGCGTCTCGACCACGACTCGCTCGGGCGTGGGATGAACTAGCAAGTTACGTGCATGCTCGTCCCACACTCGCACGCCCCGCCCGATTCCGCCCCCTCGACGCGGCCCGTTGCCACGACCTTCCAAGCACATGTAGGCAGATGAGCCGCGCACGATATAGGGTTTCCCACGTTCCCTGATCCGTTACGAAAAGGTCTCCTGCCATGTCTACGAGCCTCCTGAACTCCCCTCCGTTCCACCCCATCTCCGTCGCCGAGCTGGAGGAAGCCCGCACCTCCGCCGAGGTCGAACTCATCGTCAACCGCCTGGAGAAGCTCGCCTCCGAGCAGGAGCGTCTCCAGTCCAAGCTCACCGCCCTTCGCGACGAACGCGACAGCCTCATCCTGCGCGGCCTGGCTCACGGGGTGAGCTCCTCCGAACTGGCTGCCAGGGCGCGCCTGACCGGAGCCCGTGTCCGCGCCATCGCCGATGCCGCCGCCTCGTCCTCGGCCCGCGAGCGCGTCGCCAGAGCCGTCGCCCGGCTCGTCGAGTACACCCCCGCCATGTGTACGACCTACGGAGCCCTGGCCGAAGTCGTTGGCATCGGCTCCGCCAAGGGCGTGGCCTCCTCCCTGGCGTCCAACCCCGATGTCTCGGGCCGCGCCGGTGCCCGCGTGCTGCTGCTGCGTTGGGCCGTCCCGACGCTGGGAGGCTATGTCATCCCCGACGAGGAGCCCGCCTGGCAGACCCAGGGCGAGGACACCGCCACGCGTTTGGAGTGCCTGCGAGCCGAGGGCCTCGTCGCCCCGGTGACGACCCCCGAGGAGGAGCTCGCCTGGATCGTCCCCTTCGACAGGGTCTGCACCGATCGGGCCCGCCTGGCCCGGATCATCGCCGGCTGAGACACCCGACCGAGCCGCCCGCGCGGATGTCCCCGGCGCTGGCGAAGACGGCGGAGGGTCTCGCCCCCGAACCGACTCGCAGACATCTGCTACCGGCGCGCTCCGGGAACGCGTTCAGCAGGTGTGGCCGGCTACGGGTTCGCGCCGATGCCCCGGCATGCGGCCACCCGCAGCGGCCCTGAGGTCGGCGCGCAGATTCTTCGGCAGCGAGAAGGAGATCTTCTCCGTGGCCGTGCGCACCATCTCGACCTCATCGAACCCCATCTCGCCGAGGCGTTCGACGACCTCCCGCACGAGGATCTCGGGGACCGAGGCGCCCGAGGTCAACCCCACCGTGTTCGCCCCGGCGAACCAGGACTCCTCCAGCTCGCGGGCGTAGTCCACTCGGTAGGCGACCGGTGCGCCCGCCTCGAGGGCGACCTCCTTGAGGCGTACGGAGTTCGATGAGTTGCCCGAGCCGACGACAACCATGACGTCCACGCGCGGAGCGATCGTCTTCACCGCCCCCTGCCGGTTCTGAGTGGCGTAGCAGATGTCGTCGGCGGGCGGGTCGGCCAGATGCGGAAAGCGCTCGCGCAGGAGGCGGACGGTCTCCATGGTCTCGTCCACGCTCAACGTCGTCTGGCTGATCCACACGACCTTCTCCGGGTCGCGCACCGTGACGGCATCGACCTCATGGGGGCCGTTGACCACCTGGATGCGCTCGGGCGCCTCCCCCTGGGTGCCCTCAACCTCCTCATGGCCGGTGTGACCGACCAGAATGATGTCGTAGTCGTCCTTGGCGAAGCGGATCGCCTGCTTATGCACCTTGGTCACCAGCGGACACGTCGCGTCGATCGTCCGCAGATGGCGGGCCTCGGCCCGGGCGTGCACCGCCGGGGAGACGCCGTGAGCCGAGAAGACCACGCGCGCGCCCTCGGGAACCTCGTCGGTCTTCGAAACGAAGATCGCCCCGCGCCGCGAGAGCGCCTCAACGACGTACTTGTTGTGGACGATCTCCTTGCGCACGTAAATCGGGGCCCCGTAGTGCGCCAGCGCCTGCTCAACGGCATCGACGGCGCGGTCCACTCCGGCACAATATCCGCGGGGGGCCGCCAGAAGAATCTTCTTGACGGCGTCCCCGCGGGTCGCAGGGACCTGCGGGGACGGGGCAGTGGGCTGGTCGATCACGCGCCCACTGTGCCACAGCCGGGGGCCGCCCCCGGAGCAGAACGTGGCACAGTGGTGCACGTGACAGTGCCGACAGAGCCGACAGACCCCGCCCGCGCCCCGCTCGCCCGCTTGGCCCGGGACACCACGCCGGACAACCCCTGGCCGCTGCGCCTGCTGTCGTCCAAGATCGAGGAGTACGTGGCCAAGATGACCCATGTATGGGTCGAGGGCCAGGTCGTCCAGTTCAATCGACGCCCCGGCTCGGGCATGCAGTACCTCTCGCTGCGCGATGTCGACGCGGACATGTCGATGTCGATGTCGATCTTCACCCGCGACCTGACGGCCCTGGAGAAGGCCGCGGGCGCGCAGGTGACGGAGGGCGCGCGCGTCGTCGTGCACGCCAAGCCGCGTTTCTGGACCAAGCGGGGCTCCCTGGAGCTGCGCGCCGATGACATCCGTCCCGTCGGCGTCGGCGACCTGCTGGCCAGGATCGAGCAGCTGCGCCGGGTGCTGGCGGCCGAGGGCCTGTTCGCCCCCGAGCGCAAGCAGCCGCTGCCGTTCCTGCCGTGCGCGGTGGGCCTCGTGTGCGGCAGGAACGCCAAAGCCGAGGACGACGTCCTGGTCAACGCTCGGACGCGATGGCCGGGCCTCCCCTTCGTGATTCGCGAGGTCGCGGTCCAGGGCGCTCAGGCCGTGCACGAGGTGTCCGCGGCGCTCCAGGACCTCGACGCCGACGAGCGCGTCGACGTCATCGTCGTCGCTCGCGGCGGAGGCGCCGTCGAGGACCTGCTGCCGTTCAGCGACGAAGGGCTCGTGCGAACCGCCGCCGCGGCCCGCACCCCGATCGTCTCCGCCATCGGGCATGAGACGGACTGCCCGCTGCTGGATCTCGTGGCCGACTACCGGGCCTCGACTCCGACCGACGCCGCCCGACGCATCGTGCCCGACCTGGCGGAGGAGACCGTCGGACTGGACTCCGCGCGTGAACGGCTGCGGGCCGTCCTGACGGCGCGGGTGGAAGCCGAGCAGCGAGGTCTGGACCAGGTCCGCGAACGCCCCGTCATGGCCGACCCCGCCATCATCGTGCGGGACAAGGCCGCCGATCTCGACCAGATCCGCGAACGCGTGCGCCGCGCCGTGGGCGCGGCCCTGTCGCTGGCCCGGGCCGACCTGCGCGCCGACCGCGCGCGTCTGACCGCCCTGTCCCCTCAGGGAGTGCTCGACCGCGGCTACGCCATCGTGCGCAAGCCCGGCGGCGAGATCATCACCAGCGCCGAGGACGTGACGAAGGGCGACCTCATCGAAGGGCTGCTCGCCTCGGGTCGCATGGTGGCGCAGGTCGTGGGCGCCACCAGGCCGGCGCCCGACGCCCCGGACGACTAACCGGCGGGATCGGGCCGGACTCGGTGCGGGGCGCGACCGACCCGTACCGCGGGCGCGATCAACGCCGCCGGGCCCGGCGGAGCGGGGCGGGCCGCGCCGTTTCGGACTCGGGAGCCCGGACCGGCACCCGCGGAGCGGGTCACGTGCGACAATCCGAATCATGAGTCCGTCCGCCTCCGCCAGTGCCCCCGACCCGTCCGACGCCAACGCCGATGTCGCGACGCTGCCCTACGAGCGCGCCCGCGAGGAACTCGTCTCCGTCGTCCAGCGTCTGGAGGCTGGTCAGGTTCCCCTGGAGGAGGCGCTCACGCTGTGGGAGCGCGGCGAGGCCCTCGCCGCCCGCTGCCAGGCCTGGCTCGACGACGCACGCACTCGCCTGGCCGCCGTCGCCGAGCATGAGAACGCGCCCTCCTGACCCCCGCCACCTCCACCGCAAGGAGCCATCATGACCGCCCCCGGCCGCCCAGGAACAGCCCTCGTCATAGGCGAGGCCCTCGTCGATGTCGTCATCCGCCCCAATGAGACCCCCACTGACATTCCGGGGGGCTCGCCCGCCAACGTCGCTCTCGGTCTGGCCCGGCTGGGCCGAGACGCCGAACTCGACTGCTGGATCGGCACCGACGCACGGGGCCGGGCCGTCCGCGCCCACCTCGAGGCCGACGGCGTGCGCCTGACGCCGGGGTCGGACGGCGCCGCACGCACATCGACGGCCGAGGCGACCATCGGGCCGGACGGAGGCGCCTCCTACTTCTTCAACCTGAGCTGGGAGCCGCCCTACCCCACGCGCGCGGAGGGGGCCGAGCCCCCGGTGCTCGTTCACACCGGTTCGATCGCGGCAATCCTGTCGCCCGGGGCCGCCATGGTGGAGAAGGTCCTGGCCGATTTCCGCGCCACCTCGACCGTGTGCTACGACCCCAACGCCCGCCCCCAGCTCATGGGCGAGCCCGCCGCGGCCCGTGCCATTGTGGAGCGGCTCGTGGCCCTGGCGGACCTGGTCAAGTGCTCAGACGAGGACATCGCCTGGTTCTACGACGTCGACGCCTCCCGGGACTCGGTGCTCGAGGACGTGCTGCGCGGCTGGCTCGCTCTGGGCCCGGCCGTCGTCGTCGTCACCCGCGGCAAGAAGGGGGCGCTGGCGCTGACCGCCTCCGGCCTGCGCCTGGAGGTGCCCGCGGATCCGAGCGTCGTCGTGGCCGACACAGTCGGGGCGGGCGATTCCTTCATGGGCGGCCTCGAGGACGGTCTGTGGTCGGAGGGGCTCGTGGGAGCCGATCGGCGCGAGGCCCTGCACGCCATCGACACCACCACACTGGAGCGCGTAGTGCGCCACGCGGCGACGATCGCCGACATCACCGTCTCACGCGCCGGCGCGAACCCGCCCACCCGTGCCGAGATCGACATGATGGGCTGAGGTCGCCAGCGGCGCCGTCGACCTCGTACGGGAATGTCGATCTCGGCACGGGCGCTCACGGGCGCCCTCCCTTTCCACAGGGGCGAGCCCGACGTCGGACCGCCCGGTGGCTCCACCGTAGGGTGAGGGTCGTCGCGTACGAGGGTGCGAGCGGGTCGGAGCCGCTCAGCGGGTTGGACCTCGGACCCGCTCACCGCCCCAGACGACGCTGGCGTCCCGCATAGTCGCGCAGTGCGCGCAGGAAATCGACGCGTCGGAAGGCGGGCCAGTTGACTTCGCAGAAGTAGAACTCGGAGTGGACCGTCTGCCACAGCAGGAAGCCGGAGAGCCGCTGCTCGCCGGAGGTGCGGATGACCAGATCCGGGTCGGGTTGCCCCTTGGTGTAGAGGTGATCGGTGATGTCCTCCTCGGACAGCGTCGCCGCGACGTCCTCGAGGCTGTCGCCGGCGTCCGCCCTCTCCCGCAGCAGGTCCCGTACGGCATCGGCGATCTCCTGGCGGCCGCCGTAGCCGATGGCGACATTGACCTGCATGCGCGCATCGGCGCGCTCGGCCGCCCCGCCGGCTCCCGGGCCGGCGGCGTCGGAACCGCCGGCCGCGCCCCGGGGGGCGTCCTCACCGAGCGCGACGGCGGCGCGCAGCCTTTCGGCGACAGGAGCGGGCAGCAGATCGACCGCACCGACCAGCCGCAGATGCCAGCGTCCCGTGGAGGCGAGCTCGCCGACGGCGTGGGCGATGATGTCGAGCAGGGACGAGAGTTCGGCCGGGTCGCGTGCGAGGTTGTCGGTGCTCAGGAGCCACAGGGTGACGACGCGCACGCCGGCGGCCTCCGCCCATCCGAGGAACTCCTCGATCTTGTCCGCTCCGCGCTTATGACCCTGAGCGGTGCCGAATCCCCTAGTACGGGCCCAACGGCGGTTACCGTCGAGGATGACGCCGACGTGTCCGGGCACCCGTCCGGATTCGATCTGCGCAGCCAGACGGCGCTCATAGAGCTCGTAGACGAGGTTCCTCCCTGCCATGGCTCTCCTCCGGGTGCGGTCGGCTCGTTGCCCCGGGCGCCCGAGCGGGCCCCCGACCCAACGGTAGCGCGCAGGTGAGGCGCACCCCACCTTCCATCAGAACCTACGGTAACGTAACCTACGGGACCGTAAGTTGCCGGTTCCGGCGATCCGCAACCCCGTTCAGGAGGTCAGTCGATGACTACTCAGACCCCCGTGCACGAGACCGCCCCGACCGATGAGGGCGCGCGCAGCGCCACCTCGGCGGATATCCTGAACGCGAAGCTCTCCCGCACCTTCGAAGGCATCATCAAACCGCGTCTGCGCGGCTGGATCCACGCGGGCACCGCCCCGCTGGCGCTGGCCGCGTGCATCGTTCTGACCGTCCTCGCCCCGGGCGCCGGGCTGATGTGGGCGTGCGCCACCTACCTGACCTGCTCCCTGCTGCTGTTCGCCAACTCGGGCGTCTACCACATCTCCAACGGCCATCTCCCGCGCAAGGTGTCGACCACCCTCCAGTCCCTCGACCACTCCAACATCTTCCTGCTCATCGCCGGCACCTACACGCCCCTGTCGGTGGCCCTGCTCAGCACCAGGACCACCGCTCTCGTCCTCGGCATCGTATGGGGCGGGGCCGCCATGGGCATCATCAAATGCCTGGTGTGGCCCAGTGCCCCGCGCTGGTTCTCCACCGTCCTGTACGTGGCGCTGGGCTGGGTGGCGATCTGGTTCCTGCCCCAGTTCTGGGTCACCGGCGGAGTCGCCATCGTGTGCCTGCTCGTGGCCGGCGGCGTGCTCTACACCATCGGCGGCGTCATCTTCGTGCGTCAACGCCCCGACCCCGCACCGCGGTGGTTCGGGTTCCACGAGATCTTCCACGTGTGCACGGTCGCCGCCTGGGCCTGCCAGTGCGTCGCCTGCTACCTCGCCGTCCTCGGCTGAGCGCGCGAGCGCCCCGCCTCACGGACAGCGGGCGACCGCCCGGGACGCCGACCCCCTGCGCCCTCACGCTGGCCGCGGAAAGCGCCGTCGTCGGACCGCAACGGCGGTAGCCTGCCGCCACCGACCCCAGGAGGCGCGTATGGCCAAGACCAGGACGACGACCGCCGAGTCCTGACGGCGGACCACCGATCCGAACCCCGCTTCGGAGAGCCTTCGAAGAGCAGAGGCCCGCGCCACGGCGGAGAGTCAGCGCGCGGACTTCCCGCCCGCGCGCGAGCGGAGACGCCGTCCTCCGGGGGCTAGACTCGCGCCCCGTAACCCACCATTACCCATATCCATCGTTCAGTTCGTTCAGTCTAGGAGGACCCATGGCCGAGGAGACCACCGAGCAGCAGGGCACCTGGCTCACGCAGGATGCTTTCGACCGCCTCACCGAGGAGCTGCGCCGCCGTAAGGAGAACGACCGCAAGGAGATCGCGACGCGCGTCGAGGCCGCCCGTCAGGAGGGAGACCTGCGCGAGAACGCTGGTTATCACGCCGCCCGCGAGGAGGCCTCGCTCAACGAGGCGCGCATTATCCAGCTCACCGAGCTGCTCGAGCACGCCCAGATCGGCGAGGCGGCCTCGGACGGGTCGGTGTCCGCCGGGACGATCGTGACCGCCAAGGTCGCCGGCAAGGAACAGCGCTTCGCGCTCGGCGGGCAGGAGATCACCGCCGACGTCCCCGAGGGCGTCAAGGTCTTCTCCCCCGACGCGCCGCTGGGAAAAGCCCTCAAGGGGCACAAGGCCGGTGAGGCCGTGACCTACACCGCCCCCAACGGCAGGGAGATCAAGGCCGAGATCGTCGACGTCACCACGCTGTGAACCGGCTGGCGTCCGCGTCGGTCCCGACGACCGCCGACGGCGCGCCGTCGCAGATCGCGAGCGCTCCGCGAGGCCCCATCCCGGGACCGCGCGGGGCACTCGCCGTCGACGATGACAGAGCGCGGAAACGCGGACGGCGACCCCGCGATAGCGTGCGCGCATGACGGTTTGCAGCTCCACAACGCCTCCGCCCGCGCGCAACACCGAAATCCCCGGCCGTCGGACCAGCGTGCTGCCGCATCCCGGCGAGCACGTCGTCCTGGGTGCCCCGCTCGACGGCCCCTGGCCGCAGGGCACACAGGTGCTCTACCTGGCGGGCGGCTGCTTCTGGGGAGTGGAGCGCATCCTGTGGCGGCAGGAGGGCGTGGTCGCCACCGCCGTCGGCTACATGGGCGGCACGACGCCCAACCCCACCTACCGGGAGGTGTGCACCGGCGCCACCGGTCATGCCGAAACCGTACGGGTGGCCTATGATCCCGCCGTCGTCGGAGCCGGCGGCGAGGCGCTGCTGCGCGTCTTCTGGGAGAACCACGACTCCACCCGCCTCAACCGCCACGGCAACGACATTGGCCCTCAATACCGTTCAGCGGTGTGGACGACGACACCCGAGCAGGCCGCCGCCGCCCGCCGGATCCGCAACCTGTTCCAGGGCGAGCTGACCCGTCTGGGCCTGGGGACCTGCGTGACGACGATCGGACCGGCCGACGAGCTGTACGCCGACTTCGGCGGGCCGTTCTACCCGGCTGAGGACTACCACCAGGGCTACCTGCACAAGAACCCGGGCGGCTACTGCAACCACGGTCCTAATGGGGTGACCTGTCCGGTGGGCGTGGCGGACCTGCCCGCCCAGACCGACGTCCTGCCCCCGGAGACGGCTCCCGAGGTCTGAGGCCGGGATTCCACCGCGGTCGGCTGGGCGGAGAGCGCGTTCCGCCGGAACACGGTGCGGACGCCGCCCCAGCGCCGCCGCCGCTTCCGCGACCGCGCGGGGCACGGGTGCCGTGGGGCACATGGGGCTCCTGGGACTGACTCGAACAGAGAAGTGTCCAAATCTGCCACAAAGGGGCTGCGCGGCGGCAACGAGCTCGAAGAAAAGACTGGAATTCCAATGATCGTCTTTTCTCAGTCCGTCAGAATCAGGACCTTTGTGGCAGATTTGGACATCGGAAGCCGGACGAGCTCTCCGAGAGAGGATGTCACCGCTCTGAGAACCGGCTCCCGCCCCCTCGTCGAGGAGAACCTTGCTCCGGGATACGAATCCGGCCCCAGCAGGGCCCGCGCTGCCGGTGGGGTCGTCGATCTCGACTCGACATGTCGGTCTCGAGATCCCGGGATACGAACGGGCGGTGTGTCAGGATCGGCGCATGAGCGAGAACGAATACGGGCGGAGCCGCCGGGGCGGGCGCGAGTACCGGGGCGGCCGCGGCTACCGCGGAGGCGGCTACCACGGAGGCGGCTCTGCTCGCCGGGACGATCGCTCGCGCCGCGACTACGACGACGAGCCGCGCGACGGCATCCTCGCCGACCTCGTCGGTCACCTCCACGCCCTGGACGGTCGCTCCTACGCCGCCTACAAGGCGACCGTCGGCCGCTACGAGGCCCCCGAAGGCTGGGTGCTGCGCATCGACCGGGTCCAGCCTGACCCCTACGCCCCTCCGACCCGTATTCGTCTCGAAATCCCCGCCGACCTGCCCGGCCTGGAGATCCTGGCCGACCGCGGGCTCGTCGGCACGGTCGACCGCCGCCTGGCGGTGCGGGACTTCCTCACTCGCGAGTTGCACGCGGGCTTCAAGGGTACTGCGCTGTCGATCGCCTCACCGGGCCAGGAGATCCTGGAGCGCTCCGCCGTCGTCCTTCTGCCCGACGCCGACCCGCAGGAGGACGGGGAGGACGGCGAGCAGGCGGCCAGTGCCGCCGCCTGGACGTTGGAGATCCGCGCCCGTATGGCCCTGCCGGCGCGCGGGCGCTCCATCCAGGGGCACGAGGCCGCCCGCATCGTCTCCCGTGACCTGACCCGGGAGGTGGGAACCGCCCTGGATCTGACCGGCCGGAGGGCCGAACGGCTGACCGCCCACGTTGCCGCGCTCGAGGACCACCGCGCGCTGGCGCGGGCCGTGCGCGAGAACGGGTGGGTCTCCTTCCTCGCCGACGGCGCCGAGCTTCCCCGCCGCTCCGGGGTCAGTGATGCGCCCATGCGCACTGGCGCCGTGCCGCTGCGGGCGCCGGAACCGCTGGCCGCCGTCGTGGAGCTTCCGCACGCCGGCCGGGTGCGGGGCACGGCCATCGGGTCGGGGGTGACCGTCATCGTCGGCGGCGGCTACCACGGCAAGTCGACGCTGCTGGCCGCCATCGAGCGGGGCGTCTACCCGCATGTGCCGGGCGACGGTCGCGAGCTGGTGGCCACGGTCCCCGATGCCGTCAAGGTGCGCGCCGCGGATGGGCGGGCCGTCACCGGCGTCGACCTGTCCCCCTTCATCTCCCACCTGCCGGGCGGTCGGGACACCACCGCCTTCACCACCAAGAACGCCTCGGGTTCGACCTCGCAGGCGGCCTCGATCATCGAGGCCATCGAGGCGGGGGCGAGCGCCCTTCTGCTCGACGAGGACACCTCGGCGACCAATCTGCTCATCCGCGACGCCCGCATGCGCGCGCTCGTGGCCGATGAGCGCGAGCCGATCACGCCCTTCGTCGATCGGGTGGGGGCGCTGTCGGCCTCGGGGGTCTCGACGGTCATGGTCATGGGCGGGTCGGGCGACTACCTGGACGTCGCCGATCGGGTCGTGCTCATGGACTCCTACGCATTGCGCGACGCCACCACCGAGGCAGCCGCCGTCGCAGCCGCCCAGCCGCGCGTCTCGACGGCCCTGTCTCAGTGGCCGACGGCGGGGGCGCGCGTACCGCTGCCCTCTCCCCCGCGTGACCGGCGCGGCCCGGTCCGCACGCGTTCGCGCGGGCTGACCCAGGTCACGCTCGACCGTGAGGACATCGATGTCGCGGACGTGTCGGGGATCGTCGACCCGGGCCAGACCGAGGCGATCGCCCACGCCCTGCGGGCCCTTCTGGAGCAGCGCTTCGACGGGGAGTCGTCGCTGGCGCAATGCCTGGAGGATCTGGACGCGCTGCTGGATGACGAGGGTCTGGACGCGCTGGGCTCGGCCCGCGAGCACCCGGCCTTCCTCGTGCGACCCCGGGCGGTCGACGTCGCCGGGGCCGTCAACCGCTACCGGAGTCTCGAGTTGGCCTGAGGGCTGCGCGTCGCGAGAGGATCCACCGGATCGGCGGCCCCTCGCGTGCGTGTCAGCGGTCGGCGAGTACGCGTCCGGCGGCGCTCGCCAGCCCCTCGCACGTCAGCGGATATCAGCGCAGAGTGGCCAGGGCCCTGTCCTGGGCGACAAGGGCCTCGACCATGGCGGGAACCTCGCCGTCATGGAAGGGGGCGGGGGCGAAATCGCCTCCGGAGAAGTCGGTGGCGAGGTGGAGGTTGACCTGGGCGCCGACGACGCCGGTGGTGAAGTTGGCCAGGATGGAACGCAGGTGCTCGATCGGGCGGTGGCCGGCGGAGTAGGAGTAGCCGACGAGGCCGACGGCCTTGCCCGCCAGCACCGAGGGCGTGATGAAATCGATGGCGTTCTTCAACGCGCCGGGGATGGAGTGGTTGTACTCGGGGGTGACGATGATGTAGGCGTCGAAGCCGGCGAGGGCCTCGTTCCAGGCGACGGCGGCGGGATCCTCGGCCGGGGCCATCATCGGCGGAAGCTCCTCGGCGAAAGCCGGCAGGTGGAAGGCGGCGAGATCGACGAGCTCGGCACGAACCCCCTCGACGGTGTTCGCCCGGGCCACGACCCAGTCGGCGACCTGGGCTCCGGCGCGGTGAGGGCGGACGGATCCGAGGATGACGGCGATGCGGGTCATGAGATCTCCTTGAGAAGAAGTAGAGGCAGTTGAGTCATGAATCACCATAGGGTTCACATCCCCGGTCCACCAGCACCGCTGGCATGAGGGTTGCCACACCACATCGGTCCGCTCCGATGCTGCCCCGGCGTCGGGCCTGAGATCAGCGGGCCAGAAAGAAACGAGCCGAGGGGGCGTTGGTCTCCTCGTGGTAGGCATATCCGAGACGATCCATGTGCTCGGTCAGCTCGATGTCGTCGGGGCCCGCCTCGAAGGCCGTCAAGACGCGCCCGTAGTCGGCGCCGTCGGTGCGGTAGTGGAACAGGGTGATGTTCCACCGGGTGCCGAGCACCTCCAGGAAGCGCATGAGCGCCCCGGGGGCCTCGGGGAAGGCGACGCTGAAGAGCCTCTCGGTCAGTCCTTCGGGGGCGCGCCCGCCGATCATGGAGCGCACGTGGACCTTGGCCAGCTCGTCGTCGGTCAGGTCGACGACGTCGTAGCCCACGGCCTCCAGGTCGCGCACGATGCCGGAGCGCTCCTCGCGCCCGCCGGTCAGGCGCACGCCGACGAAGATCCGCGCCGGCGACCCGGGGGCGGCGGAGGCTGAGACCCGGTAGTTGAACTCGGTGACGGCCCGCCCGCCGAGCACCGAGGCGAAGCTGAGGAACTCGCCCTGAACCTCGGGGATGGTCACGCCCAGGATCGCTTCGCGCTGCTCGCCGATCTCGCTGCGCTCACTGATGTAGCGCAGCTGGTGGAAATTGAGGTTGGCGCCTGAGAGCACGCATGCCAGCCGCTCGCCGGTCGTACGGTGGGCGGCGACGTACTTCTTCAGGCCGGCCAGGGCGATGGCGCCGGACGGCTCGGGCACGGCGCGCAGGTCCTCGAACAGGTCGCGCACGGCGGCGGAGGTCTCGTCGGAGGAAACGGTGACGACATCGTCGAGCAGGGCCGAGCACAGGCGGAAGGTCTCTTCGCCGACGCGTCGCACGGCGACCCCCTCGGCGAACAGGCCGACGCGTTCGAGGGTGACAGGCTCGGCGGCGGCGAGGGCGGCGGCCAGGCAGGCGGACTCCTCGTGCTCGACGCCGATAACGGCGACGTCGGGCATGAGCTGCTTGATCAGGACCGCGATGCCGGCGGCCAGGCCGCCGCCGCCCACGGGCACGAAGACGCGGTCGAGCCCGGCGTCCTGCTGGATCATCTCCAGACCGATGGTTCCCTGCCCGGCGATGACGCGCGGGTCGTCGAAGGGGGCGATGAAGGTCGGGCCATCGGCGGCCAGGCGCTGGGCCTCGGCCTTGGCGGCGTCGAAGTTCTCCCCGAGCAGGAGGACCTCGCCGCCGAGCGCGCGCACAGCGTCGACCTTGATGCGCGGAGTGACGGTGGGCATGACGATGGTGGCGCGGATGCCCAGGATCGAGGCGGAGCGGGCCACGCCCTGGGCGTGGTTGCCGGCCGATGCGGTCACGACGCCGCGGGCGCGCTCGGCGTCGGCCAGGGCGTGCATAGCGTTGTAGGCGCCGCGGATCTTGAAGGAATGGACGGCCTGAAGGTCCTCGCGTTTGGCCGCGACGACGTTGCCCAGACGCGCGGACAGGGCGGGCAAGACCTGCAGGGGCGTGTGCTCGGCGGCCTCGTAGACGGGGGCGCGCAGAATGGCGCGCAGGTAGCGGGCCCAGTCCCAGGGGGCGTCGGCGGCGTCAGTGATGTCAGTGGAGCGGTCCTTCACGACCCCACCCTAGATGAACGGTTCCGGGGCCGACCGAGCTCCGACTGGGTGCCGCGCGCTGGACAGGAGAGAATTGCGGCACTAGCAGGAGGTTCAGTTCTGCACCGTCATTGAGCAGTGGTTCGGTCTGCATCCCGATTTTTCCGAGTTCCTGTCCGGCATAGTTTCCTGGTTTTCTCTGCGCTGGAGGCCCGATAATGGCTGATATCCATATAGTGCGAGGCAATCTCGAGGCGCTGTCGCCGCCGGCACGCCCGCCCTTGAGGCGGGGACGACCGGATCGAAATCGGCTCAGCGGTGGGCGCGCGCGAAGGGGCTGAGCTGAACAGTGGCGACGTGGGCGACATATGCGGCTGGCGTCACGGACCGCTGGGAGAAACCGCGGAGGCACTGCGGACGATCAGCACCTCGCTGGCCGACCTGGAGGACGAGGCGCAGCTGGCGCTTGCACGGCTCGTCTCCGAGGCTCCGAGTATCGATGCGGCTCGTGACGCCCTGGGACGTTGCAGCACTTCCCACGGCGAACTCCTGAAACAGGTCAGCTCCCTGGGAAGGGCGACGTCTGAGGCGTGCGACGGTGTGGCGGTGGTGGAGAAGAAGGTGGTGGCCTGTCAGGACTACGCCGCCGACCACCCCCTGCTCACGCTCCACCCCGACGGCACGGTCTCCACGGCCGGGCAGGCCGCCGGCGGCAGCGGCGGCACGGCCTCGGGGCTCACGGCCGGGCAGCTGCAGGAGTAGGCCGACGAGCTCGAGACGATGGTCTCAGCAACCCTTCTCTACGCCAACGAGGTCGACGGATCCTTCGCAAACAGCCTGACAACCTCGGCAACCCCGAACCCGCAGCCCGGGCCATCGCCCGCGCCGCCCGTGCCGCCCGACCACAGCTCCAGTCCGACCAGGCCGTCACGCGGCAGCCCGGACACCTCCCGGTCCGGTCGTCTCCGTGATGGCGGGCCGGATGACAGCGAAGGGGACGGCGACAACGACAGCAGCACGGGACCCGGACAGCCGGTTCCCGGCGAGCACGCGGACATGCCCGGCGTGGACCCCTGGCAGTACCCGGGCGACTCCCCCGGCGAGGGATCGGGACAGCATGGTCAGAGAAATCCAACTATGCATGATTACGCCGTTCACGAGCTCGCCGCCACCGCCGCGGAGGCATGCGCTCCGGCGTGGCCGGACGCGTCGGCGAACCTGCGTCACTATCTCGAGAACACCGGCACCCCCCAGGGGGTCGACGTCGATGGCATGCTACATGATATTCCCAGCCTACACGATGGATCGCAGGCGGACGCCGAGGTTATGGCGGGGGAAAGCAGTGGAGGACGCGCAGGCCTCGGGAGCGACCGGACCGGTGACTTACCCCTTCAACACCCCATGGACACCGGAAGGCCCCGATGACAGCGAGAACTGGTTCTACGCCACGGGGAACTACCAGTACGCCACGGACGGCACCGTCACCGTCTACCCACCGACGGACGACAACTCGGAGTGGACCTACACGTACGACTATCGCGTCCACATGGCCGACCGCTACAACTGGGACGGGAACAAGTCCACCAATATCCTGGGCATGAACATCACGGACGCGGAGCTCCAGGAGCTGCACCGTGCCGGCATCGCCCAGGAGTACGACCTGACTGGCGAGTCCTCGGTCAGGAACGGTCGTGGGAGTAAGTAAAACAATGCTCGCCTGCAGAGGCCGTGTCGTTCACGGTGCAGCGGCTGCGGTGGTGATCGTACTGACTCTTGCTGGTGCAGTCGGGTGCGGCTCGTCGCGACCGAGCCGTGCGGACGCGAGCTCGGCCGCCACTGCAGGCGCGGCCCAGCAGACCGGCGCTCCCTACCCGGCCGACATGGACCACCTGGACGACATCCTCGCCATCGGCACCGGACACGAACTCCCTCAGGACGCCAACGTCACCTCAATCAGCCCTACCACCAACCTCTCGGACCTCAGCCCCGGCACCTGGGGGTACGTCATCGCCTTCACCGCCACCGACCAGCCCATCCGCGACTACGTCACCGAACACACCGGCTTCTCCGGCGAGAACATCGAAAACGACCGAACAACGACAGAAAGCCCTTTTGGTTTAGAGGACGTCGACCTGAGCGCCATCAACAACCCCTGGAGCGCTGGCTTCGGCGACACCATTCTCCTCATCGAACGACCCCTGGGACGCGGCTGGCTCATCATCATAGGCGGCGGCCGCTAAAACAACGGAACCAGAAGAGGGAGCGGCCAGGAGAACTCCGCTCGCCCTCGCTCAAACCGACCGGAAGCAGACTGAACCGCGGCCATCGCCGGATCGGTCCCGCGGCCCAGCAGCGAGGCTCAATAGCGCGGCAGCCTGCCCAGGTCGCGCACCGCGCCGACATCGGCGCTCGTGGCGAGCATGGCGTAGGCGCGCAATGCGGCGCTGACCCTCCGAGGCCGCTCCACATGCGGCGACCACGCATCGGCCCCGCGTGCCTCCTCAACGGCGCGCCGCTCGGTCAGCTCGGCCTCATCGACCACGAGCTCGATGCGGCGGTTGGGAATGTCGATCTCGATACGGTCGCCGTCGCGCACCAGGCCGATGAGACCGCCGGCAGCCGCCTCCGGGGAGACATGCCCGATGGACAGGCCCGACGTACCGCCGGAGAAACGGCCGTCGGTCAACAGGGCGCACTCCTTCCCCAAATGCATCGACTTGATGTAGGTCGTCGGGTACAGCATTTCCTGCATGCCCGGGCCGCCGCGCGGGCCCTCGTGATTGATGACGACGACGTCCCCGGCCTCGACCTTCTTGCCGAGAATGCCCTCGACGGCGTCCTCCTGGGATTCGAAGACGACGGCCGGTCCCGAGAACGTGAGGATGGAGGCGTCCACCCCCGCGGTCTTGACAATGCAGCCCTTCTCCGCGATGTTGCCGAACAGGACCGCCAGCCCGCCGTCGGCCGAGTAGGCGTGGGCGACGTCGCGGATGCAACCGCCCGCGCGATCGGTGTCGAGGGCCTCCCATCGCGACGCCTGGGAGAACATCTCCGTGGTGCGCACGCCCGCAGGGGCGGCGAGGTAGCGAGTGCGGATCCTCTCCGAAACGCCGGACCCCGGGACCCCATCAGCTCCGGGGCGGGCGATGTCGTAGGCGGCCAGGGAATCGGCCAGCGTGCCGTGCAGCACCGTCGAGACGGAGGTGTCCAGCAGGCCGCCGCGGTCGAGTTCGCCGAGGATCCCCATGATCCCGCCCGCCCGATGGACGTCCTCGACATGGTAGAGGTTCGTGGAGGGGGCGAGTTTGGACAGGTGCGGCACCCTGCGGGAGAGCCGGTCGATGTCGGCCATGGTGAAGTCCACCTCGGCCTCCTGAGCGGCGGCCAGCAGATGCAGAACCGTATTGGTGGACCCCCCCATGGCGATGTCCAGACTCATGGCGTTCTCGAAGGCGGGCTTGGTCGCGATGGAGCGTGGCAGGACGGAGGCGTCGTCCTCCTCGTAGTAGGCGCGGGTGATACCGACGATCCGACGGCCCGCCTCCTTGAACAACTCGCCGCGGTCGACGTGGGTGGCCAGCAGGGAGCCGTTCATCGGCAGGGCCAGGCCGAGGGCCTCGGTCAGGCAGTTCATGGAGTTGGCGGTGAACATGCCCGAGCACGAGCCGCAGGTCGGGCAGGCCAGGCGCTCGATGGAGGAAATGGTGGAGTCGGCGACGGCGGGGTCGGCGGCGTCCATCATGGCGTCGATGAGGTCGAGCTTGCGGGTGGTGCCGTCGGCGGACACCATCGTGCCCGACTCCATCGGCCCGCCGGAGATGAAGATGGTGGGGATGTTCAGACGCAGGGCGGCCATGAGCATGCCAGGGGTGATCTTGTCGCAGTTGGAGATGCACACCAGAGCGTCGGCGCAGTGCGCGTTGACCATGTACTCCACCGAATCGGCGATCAGGTCGCGGCTGGGTAGGGAGTAGAGCATGCCGTCATGGCCCATGGCGATGCCGTCGTCGACGGCGATGGTGCTGAACTCCTTGGCCAGCCCGCCCGCGGCCTCGATCTGCTCGGCCACGAGCCGGCCGACATCGCGCAACCCCACATGACCGGGCACGAACTGGGTGAAGGAGTTGGCGATCGCGATGATCGGCTTGCCGAAATCGGAGTCCTTAATACCCGTGGCGCGCCACAGGGCGCGGGCGCCGGCCATATTGCGGCCGGAGGTGGAGGTTGCACTGCGATAGCGAGGCATGAGCGTCTCCTTGGGACGAGCAATTTCGACAAGCCCCAACAGTAGCCGTCACCGCGTCGCCTCAACGCGAGGCCTCGGTCAGTGATGGGGAGTCCTTCCCGCGGTCGCGCCGATGCGCCGGTGCGACCCATCGCCCGAGCCGGGTGCGAACCCCCGGCCCGGGCGAGCGAATTAGCGCACACGAGGCTTCTGCTCCTGCGCTCAGGGCCGCCGGTGGCGATGGCGGGCGCGAGATCGGCATTCTCGTACGAGGCTGACGGCGGCGCCGTCGATCTCGGTCCGACATGTCAATCTCGGTGAGCCGGCCCGCCGCGGTCCACCGTGAGGAGCGTGCGGCGGGCGGCCCGATCGGTGCGTCAGTTATCGCGGAGGATGGCGAGGATGCGCAGGAACTCGACGTAGAGCCACACGATGGTCACGACGAGTCCGAAGGCCCCCGCCCACGCGTAGCGGGTGGGCAGTCCGGACTCGACGCCGCGCTGGATGGCCTCGAAATCCATGGCGAGGCTGAAGGACGCCATGACGACGGCGAGGACGCCGACGATCAGTCCCAGCGGAATGCCCATGACCTCCATGCTGCGCATGCCCCACGGGTCGGAGACGACGCCGGTGAGCATGAGGACGACGTTGACGATGCTGAACAGCAGGTAGCCGCCCATGGCCACCAGGAGGATGCGCGCGGCCCTGCCGGAGACGCGGAAGCCGGCGAATTTGTAGACGCACAGCATGACGGCGAAAGTCGCGAACGTGGCGAGGACCGCCTGCAGGACGATGCCGGGGAAGGCGTACTCCATGACGCCGGAGAGAGCGCCGAGCATGGCGCCCTCGAACACCGCGTAGACGAGGATGAGCACCGGGCTGGGCTCACGCTTGAAGGAGTTGACCAGGCCCAGAACGAGGGCGCCGATGCAGCCGACGATCATGGCACCGTAGCCGAGCCCCGCCGTGGCCCGGTGAGTGGCCAGGAACCAGGCCACGGCGCCCACGCCGACGATGACGGCGAAGATGCCGGCGGTGCGAACGATGACGTCGTCGTAGGTCATGCGACCGCGATCGACGTTCGTGGCGCTCGGAGCCGCGTACTGGCTCTCCAGACCGGCGAGCCGCTCAGGGGAGACCTGAGGCTGACCGTAGGCGGCCGGCGTCGGGCCGTACTGGCCCGGCCGGTAGCCGGGCATGGCCGGGTAGCCGTTGGGCGTCACCGGCTGCGACGGCGCAGCGACGGGACCACGGCCGTTGAAGGCCGCACTGCGGGAGAAGAACGGATTGCTCACAGTGGCATCCTCTCGAATAGGGCCAAATGCGTGTGGTGCTCGGAGCCGGATCCTCCGGCACCGACCCCGTACTCGTAACACCCCTATCCTGCCCGAGATTCCGTCCCGACGCCTAGTCCCGTCGGCTCCGCTCGGGGCGGGGAGAGCTCCCCGCCCCGAGTCCGGCTCGCCGCCGGCGAGTGCGCCTCCGAGCGGGCACGCCCGGCGATTCCCCGCACCCCAGTCCGAGTTCATCGCCCGGACCGACCGCTCTCGTCCTCCAGGAGGAACCCGCCGGGTATGCGGTTCGTTACACGGGCTGATGGGGCGCGCAGCGGTCCGCTCCTAACCTTGATTCCACATCGGAATCCAATCGTGATCCGACGCTCTCCGCACACCCAGCCCGCCTTCTTCGAGAAGTAGTGATTCCCCATGATCGAGGCCGTCAACCTGACCAAGCGCTACGGTGACAAAGTCGCCGTCGACCACATCTCATTCACCGTCGCGCCCGGCACCGTCACCGGCTTCCTCGGCCCCAACGGAGCGGGCAAATCCACCACCATGCGTATGATCATGGGCCTGGACAAGCCCACCACCGGCTCGATCAAAGTCAACGGCCGTCCCTACCGCTTCCTGCCCGCCCCGCTGCGGGAGGTCGGCGCCCTGCTGGATGCCAAGGGCCTGCACGGGTCGCGAACGGCACGCGCCCATCTGACCCAGCTGGCCGTCTCCAACGCCATCCCCACCAGACGGGTCGATGAGGTTCTGGAATTGACCGGCCTGACCGCCGTGGCCAAGAAGCGCGTCAAAGGATTCTCCCTGGGCATGGGCCAGCGCCTCGGCATGGCCGCCGCTCTCCTGGGCGACCCCCAGGTCCTCCTCTTCGACGAGCCCGTCAACGGCCTGGACCCCGAAGGAGTCATCTGGGTCCGGGAGACCTGCCGCCGCCTGGCCGCCGAGGGCCGTACCGTCTTCATCTCCTCTCACCTCATGAGCGAGATGGCTCAGACCGCCGATCACCTCCTGGTCATCGGGCGCGGCAGAATCCTCACCTCCGGCCTGGTCCAGGACGTCATCGCCTCGGCCACCAGCGACACCGTCCGCGTCGCCTCCCCCCAGGCGGGTGACCTGGCCCGGGCTCTGGCCGCCCAGGGCATCGAGACCGCCGCCCCCGAGCCGAACATCCTGACCGCCACCACCGCTCCCGCGGCCCGCATCGGCGAGATCGCCGCCGCCAACGGCATCGTCCTGCACGAACTCGCCACTCAGCGCGCCTCTTTGGAGGATGCCTATCTCGAACTGACCGGCAACTCCGTGGAGTACACAACCGGTCAGCCCGCGCGTCCGCAGCCGACCGGCCCGCGTCGCCCGCAGCCGGTGCAGCCCGTACCGGCCGGACACGGCGCCCGCCGCGCCTGACCTTCGTCCAACCATCCCGCCCCGCCCCACTCGAGGAAGACACCGACCATGACCGCAGCAGCCGCACAACCCGCTCCGCAGACCCGCGCACCCGCCGCCCGAATCCCCAAGCAGAACTTCTTCCGCGCCACCCGCTCGGAATGGATCAAGATCCGCACCCTGCGCTCGACGTGGATCACCTCCATGATCGCCGTTTTCCTGACCGTTCTGTTCGGCGCGGGAAGCGCAATTGCTTACGCCAAGACCGAGGGCATGAGCGACTCCGCCGCCGGCGGACTCATCACAGGGACCACCTTCGGGGAGATCGTCGTCGCCGTCCTGGGGGCGCTGGTCATCACCGGCGAATACTCCTCCGGGCAGATCCGCTCCACCCTGGCCGCCGTTCCCCGCCGTACCCGCGTCTTCGCGGCCAAATCCCTCGTCATCGCCATCTGGTCCTTTCTTCTGGGCGTCATCTCCCTGCTGCTGAGCTGGCTGGTGGCCGCACCTTTCATGGGCGATGAGGCCCCGTCCTTCTCCGATACCCACATCGTGGGGTTCATCTGGGGCACCGGTCTGGCCTTCGCCGGGATCGCGCTCCTCTCTTTGGGCATGGGCTACCTCGTGCGCTCGACCGCGGGCGCCATCACGGTCGTGGTCGTCCTGCTGTTCATCATCTCCATCCCGCTGAGCCTCATGGCGATGAAATGGCATTGGGCCGCCAACGTCAGTTCGGTCATGCCCTCCAGCGTGGTCCAGAGCGTCACCGACCCCTTCACCGTCTCCGGGCAGACGACATGGGCGGACACCAACCCCTCCCTCTTCCTCACGCACACCCAGGCCGTCCTGATCTTCGGGGCGTGGGTCCTCGTCCCGCTGATCGCCGGCTGGTTCGTCTTCTCCAAACGCGACGCCTGAACCGGCTCGGCGGAATCCGCTGACCCGTTCGCCCCGCCTCTCCCGATCACCGCCGACGGCGTCCGCGGCCGCAACCGCCCGGACGCCGTCGGCCCCGCTCTCGGGCGACGCCCGAACGAATACCGACGATGCGAGATGCGCAGGACACAATGGTCCCGTGGACCGCGCAGAAATCCCGAAGCCCCCGCAGACCCACTCCGGGGACGGGAACGGAGCAGAGACGATGAGCATATCCCCCAGTGCCATACGCCTCATGCGGTGGCAGAGTCGGCATCGGATCCTGACCGATTCCGTGCTGTCGCTCCTGGTGCTCGGACTCGACGTGCTGCTGTCCCTGGCACCACTGCTGATATCCGGGGAGCTCCCCTCCTTCGAGTCCTGGCTGCCCGCCACCATCGCCGCCACGGCCCTGTGCACCGCGGCCCTGTGCCTGCGACGCACACGTCCGGCCACCGCGTGGGCCGCCGTCGTCATCGTCCCGGTGCTGCACCACCTCACGATCCGCTGCACCTCCGGACTCGATCCGGAGAACATCATGGTCGTGACGGGAACCATAGCCGCCTACTTCATTATCGGCACCCCCCTGTGCCTGATCGCGCTCGCCATGCGCTACCGTCCCGTTTGGGCGTGGACGGCGGCCGTCGCCTCCGCGCTTCCGTTCTGGCTGGTTCTGACCTGGCCGGGCGGGCTGGTCACCAGAGCGTCATGGTCCGAGCTTCTCATCTTCATCCTCATCAACGTCATTGCCGCCCTGATCGGAACGATCATGCGGATTCAAGACATTCAGCTGCGCGAGGTGGAGGCGCGCTCGGCGCGCCTGGTGCTGGCTCGGGAACAGGAGGCCCTCCTCGCGGCGGCCAACGAGCGCGGCCGTATCGCCCGGGAGATGCACGACGTCGTCGCCCACTCCCTGGCCGTCATGATCACCATGGCCGACGGCGCCGCGGCGGCCGTCGAACGCAACCCCGCCATGGCCAAGGAGGCCCTCGGCATGCTCGCCGAGACCGGACGCTCCGCCCTGGCCGACACCCGTCGCCTCGTCGGCGTCCTGCGCGATGACCCCGGTGCCTCCTCCGCTCCGTCGCAGACCCAGCCCCAGGACCCCGCGGACGACTCCCGCGGAGCCAGTCGACCCGACGGTCCCGACGATGCGCCGGCCGGCCCCGGCACCGCGGCCCCGACTCGGACGCCCGAAGTCCGCGACCTGCCCGTCCCCGAGTTCGCGCCGCCGGGCACCGTCGCCCCCATCGAACCCAGCGAGAAGATCGCCGACCTGCGCCGGCAGGCCACCGGCAGGAGCGCGGACGCCTCGCGGGGCGACATCCCCCTGGCGCCCGCACCGGAGCAGGCGGACCTGACAGTACTCGTCTCCCGCTTCGAGGCGGCGGGCGTGCCCGTGACCTACACGTGGAACGGCACCCGCCTGCCCGAGGACAAGGGCCTGCAGCTGACCCTGTTCCGCGTCGCCCAGGAGGCTCTGACCAACGTCCTGCGCTACGCGCCCACGACGCACGCGGTGGCGGTCACCGTGGAACGCCACGCCGGCACAGCAGTGCTCACGATCGACAACGAGGCCGCGCCGGGCTCCAAGCCGATGCACGGATCGGGCAAGGGCCTGATCGGCATGCGGGAGCGCGCGGCCGTCTATGGTGGCACTGTTCAGGCGGGGCCGACCGCCACGGGATGGCGTGTGCGCGCCGTCCTGCGCTGGGATGAAAACGACGAAGGGACCTCTCCGTGGAAGCTTCCGCTATGAGCTCCTCCACCGGCCGGGCCGAAGGGGCGCCGGTCACCGTGGTGCTGGCCGACGATCAGGCGCTCATGCGCATGGGGTTCCGCATGGTGCTCGACGCGGAGGACAGCATCGAGGTCATCGGCGAGGCCTCCGACGGGGCCTCCGCCCTCGCCCAGGCCCGCGCCCTGCACCCCGACGTCATCCTCATGGACGTGCGCATGCCCGGTATGAACGGCATTGACGCGACGACGGCCATCACCGCCCACTGCCCCAGCACGAAGATCCTCATCCTGACGACCTTCGACCTCGACGAGTACGCCTTCGCCGGATTGCGGGCCGGCGCCAGCGGCTTCCTGCTCAAGGACACCCGGCCGGCCGAGCTCGCCGAGGCGATCCGCACCGTGGCCGACGGCGAGGCCGTGGTCTCCCCGCGCATCACGAGACGCATGCTGGAGATGTTCGCCTCCCACCTGCCGGACGACGGAAGCCAGGCGATCGATGAGGACCCCCGGATCGCCTCGCTCACGCCGCGCGAGCGGGAGATCCTCGTGCTCATGGCGCAGGGAATGAGCAACTCGGAGATCGCCGCCCACCTGGTGGTCTCGGCCACGACCGTCAAGACCCACGTGGGCAACATCCTGGCCAAGCTGGACGTGCGCGACCGCGTCCAAGCCGTTGTCGTCGCCTACGAGACCGGCCTCATGGCCTGACCGAGTCCGGCGCCGCGCGTCAGCAGCAGGAACGCAGGCGCTGCCGGGCGTCCTCGAAGCCGCGGGTGACGACGTCCTCGACGGTGTCGGCCGCCCGCTCGAGCGTGACGGCGAGCGAGTCGCGTTCCCGCGCGGGAAAGTCCGACAGGACGAAGTCGGCCGGGTCCTGCCGCCCCGGAGGCCGCCCGATCCCCACGCGCACGCGCATGTAATCCCGCATGCCCAGGGCCCGGCTGATCGAACGCAGGCCGTTGTGCCCGCCCTCACCGCCACCACGCTTGAGACGCAGCTCATGAGCGGGCAGGTCAAGCTCGTCATGAATGATGAGCAACCGGTCGGCCGGGTCGACGTCGTAGAACCGGACGAGCGCCATGACCGTGCCGCCCGACACGTTCATGTAGCCGGCGGGCTCGGCGAGGACGACGCGGGGGCCGGGCGCCCCGCCGGGCAGCGTGCCCACGCGCGCCTCGGCCGCTCGCGCGCGGGACCTGTGCCCGCAGAGCCCGACCCCTGTGCGCCCGGCCAGGACGTCGATGACCATACGGCCGACGTTGTGGCGGTTGCGGGCGTACCGGGCCCCGGGGTTCCCCAGCCCGACGATGAGCCAGGGGTCGTTCACGGCTCTCCTCCGGGTGCACGCAGGTGCACGGTCGCGATCCGCAGTCGCGGGATCACTCAGCGGCGGGAGCCTCGTCGGCCGTCCCGCTCTCGGCCGTCTCATCCGCGGGGACGTCATCGGCGACGGCGGCCTCAGCGGCCACGTTGACGATGTCGGTGGCGGCCTCGGTGACGGCCTCGATGCCCTCGGGCAGGGCGACGTCGGCCATGCGTACGGCGGTGCCCGCCTCAATGCCCGTGATGTCGACCTCGATGGATTCGGGGATCGAGACGGCCGGGGCGGAGACGAGGACGTGGGGCAGCTCGATCATGTGGATAGTGCCGGGCGCCGGCTCACCGACGACGGTCACGGGGATCTCGACCTCGACGCGCTCGTTGCGGCTGACCAGGAGGAAGTCGACGTGCTGCACCCCGGGGCGGATGGGGTGGCGCTGGACCTCCTTGGTCAGAGCGAGGACGGTCTCGCCGTCGATGTCGAGCTCGACGAGCGCGTTGTCGTTGCCGCGCAGTGCGAGGCGGGCGTCGTGCTCGTCGAGGAGGATGTGGCGCGGATCGGTGCCGTGACCGTAGACGACGGCGGGGGCCTGGCCGGCGCGGCGGGCCCGACGGGACGCCCCCTTGCCGAGGTCGCTGCGAACGGTGGCCTTGAGGGTGATGGCGTTGTCGGCCATGAGTGCTCCTGTCATGGCGGGGCCGCGCCCCGCGGGTGTGGTGGTCCGGCGCCGCGACGAGGCGCGGCGCCCTGGAGGGCCACCACGTCGATCACGGACGCGCTCGCGCGTCCCTCGCCGGGGCGATGGACGCAGTGTATGCGTCCGGCCGCCGGTCGGCCAGTGCCCGGCCGGCGAGGCCCGAATGAGGCGTCCTCTCCCTCCCGGGCGAGTGCGCCGTGCCACCGGATACGGGGCCGGCGGGCGAGGCTTGCGCCCGCAGGAGCGGGCGGGGCCGACGGGGCGTCCACCGGTCCGGTCGAGCCGAGCGGACAGCGGCCGAGCCGCCCGGATCACTCGAGCCGGGCGGACAGCAGGCGCAGTCCCGCCCGCACCTGCTCGATGGGCAGCTGGCCCGGGGCGGAGGGGTCGCCGTCGACGGTCGCGAAGGTCAGGGCCGAGCCGAACACCGTCCCGCTCACACGGCTGACCGCTCCGAGAGCGCCCATGGACATGGTCACCACCGGCAGGCCCAGCTCCTCGCTCGCCTGCGCGGTCACCGCCAGGAGGCGAGCGACGTCGCGGGCGCTGCGCGGCATGACCGCGAGCTTGGCCACGTCCGCGCCGGCCCCCGCCATGGCGCGCAGGCCCTCCAGCATGACGGAGTCCCCGGGGGTGGCGGCCGTGTCGTGGCGGGAGACGACGGCCTCGAGCCCCGCCTCGTGCGCCGCCGCGACGAGCCCGGCCGTCCAGCCGCGGGCCGACTCGACATCGAGGGCCGCGGGCCGTGCGTCGTCGTCCAGCGAGCCCAGGCTCCCGGCGAGGGAGCGCACCAGCGTCCGGTAGGCGCCGTCGTCCAGCCGTGCCCCCCCGCCCTCCGCGGCGGTGCGCACGGTCACCAGCACCCGTGCGCCGCCCGACTGCGCTGACAGCTCACCGGCCAGGTCGGCGAGGCCGGTCGGGCCGGCCGCGCACGGCGACCCGGGGCCGGCCGCCAGCAGATCCGCGCGCAGCTCGATGACGTCCGCGCCCGCCCCGACGGCGGCCCGGGCCTGAGCGCAGCAGGCGTCGGGCGTCGTCCCAGTGGTGGCGACCGCAATCGCCACTCGCCCGTCATCGGGCAGCAGGCGGCTCACCGGGCGGGCTCCGCCAGGGACAGGGCGATGCCGTCGAGGATGTCGTGGAGGCTGGTCACGGTCGTGGCCAGCGGCCGTCCGGCGGCCCTCGTGGCGGCCATGACCCGGGTGATGACCTCGCTCCACACGAGCGCACCGCCGGCGATGACATCACGACGGCCCGGCCGCAGGTAGCCCCAGGACTCGCGCTCGGCGGCGGTGGAGTGCACGATCGCCTCGCAGGAGGCGAGGACCGTCTCGACGCTCAGCCGGGCGCCGTCGATGGCCATGGGGTCGAACTCCTCCAGTCCCAGGGCGTGGGCGGTGACAGTGGTGATCGTGCCGGCCAGACCCACGAGCTCGGTGGCGGCGCCCAGGTCGACGGCGCCGGCCGCCCCCTCCAGCAGGCCGCGCACATCCCGACGCGCGGCCTGCTCGGCCTCGGGGGTGAGGCCGCCCGTCAGGTGGCGCTCGGTGATCCTCACGCTGCCGGTGTCCATGGAGACGGCGGCGACCGGAGCGCGCGCGCCCAGGACCAGCTCGGTGGAGCCGCCGCCCAGATCCACGACGAGCCGTGAACCGGAGGAGGCCGCGGCGCCCGCCCCGAGCAGCGAACCGGCGAAGGACAGGCGCGCCTCCTCCCGGCCGGAGATCACTTCGGGCTCGATCCCCAGAACGGCGCGCACCCCTTCGACGAAGTCCTCACGATTGGAGGCGTCGCGCGTGGCGGAGGTGGCCACGAAGCGGCCGCGACCGCCGGCCAGGTCCACACCCAGCTCGGCGCAGGCGGCGGCGTAGTCGCGCACGACGTCGAGTGTGCGAGCCAGTGCCGCGTCGTCGAGCCGGCCGGTGCGATCCACCCCCTGGCCGAGCCGCACGATCTCATTGGTCCGGCGCACCGCCGTCAGGCGGACGCCGCCCGCCCCGTCCCGGACGAGATCGGCGATGAGCAGACGGATCGTATTGGTGCCGCAGTCAATGGCGGCGACGCGCGTCATGGGCGGATTCTCCTGGGTCGGTCCGGATGCTGCGGGAGGGGCCCGAGCACGAGCAGCGGCCAGGATCCCACAGATTCCGCTCGGCCAGAACGTCCAGAGTCAGGTCCCCCACGGGGTTGACTCCGCGACCGGCCGCCAGCGCATGCCCCACCAGGGCGTGGAGGCACTTGACCCGGGCGGGCATACCGCCGGCGGAGACGCCCTCGATCTCCTCGGGCCGGCCGAGCTCGGCGCGACGGGCCAGGTAGTCCTCATGGGCGGCCGTGTAGGCGGCGGCGAGCGCCTCATCGTCAGCCAGACGCGCATTGAAGTCCTCCATGAGGTGCTCGGCCTCCAGGGTGGAGCACCCTTTCACGGCCGCCGGGTGCGTGAGGTAGTAGGTGGTGGGGAAAGGCGACCCGTCGGACAGACGCGGCGCCGTGCGTACGACCGCCGGTCGACCGCACACGCAGCGGGCGGCGATGGCGACCACGCCCCGGGGGACCCGGCCGAGCTGCTCGCGCAGGGCCTCCAGGTCCGTATCGGTCACCGTCCGGGGCCCCATGTCGGCCGGAGCGGGGGCCGGCGCGCTGCCGGCGACAAGGCGGGGAGTCCGATTCACGGGGCGTCGCCTCACCGTCCGGTCGGGGCGGGATCGGATGCGCCAGGGGCGGCCGGCGCATCCGACGCGGCTGGCGAGAGGGTCGGCCAGCCCTGCCGGGCGGGGTCGACGGCGCTCATCCCTTCCTCGTCCCCGCCCGCCGTCCTGGCCGAGTCCCGCAGGACCTCGTACCAGGGGCTTCGCTCTGTCTCGTCGGTCATCTCGGAGGCGTCCCCCGTTCCACCGCTCCCAACCTGGTCGGCGCCGACGACGACGTAGGTCGTCTCACCCGGCATGACGTAGGACAGCCGCTCACGGGCCTGGGACCTGACGTAGTCCTCGTCCTGCCAGCGGGCGGCCTCCTCCTCCAGGGCCGACGACGTGGCCCGCGCGTCGGCGATCTCGTTGACGACGGCGTCGTAGCGGGCACGCTGGGACAGGTACCCGCGCAGCGAAGGGAAGACGACGACGAAGGCCAGCAGAAGGACGAGAGCCAGACTGATCGCGTGAGCGGGAACGGCCATGCCGTCAATGCCGCCCAGGCGGAGGACGGTCCGCTCCGGGGGCTGACCGCCGCGGTCGGTGCGGTCGGTGGAGGAGTCCGGGCCCGTGGGCGGCGCGGCGGCGTCCGGAGGCGGGGTCTGCTGCTCGGGGCCCGACCTGGAGGCGGTGCGCGCACCGCGGCGAGTGCCCGGGCGCACTCCCGGGCGGGCGGGTGCGGGTCGGCGCGGTGTCATGATGCTGATCCTGCCGCAGGCGTCAGACGGGGGCTAACGCCGACGTCGGCGGGTCGCTCGCCCTGGGCGTACCAGCGTCCCGGCCGCCGTTCACGGCGCGCCGCCGCGCCCCGCCGCCGTCGGGATGCCGCAGGGAGAACCGCCGCGCCCCGACGGCGGCCAGCAGGAGCATGACCCGCGACGAACTCTCCGCCGCCGTTGGACCGGGCCGGCGCCGGCCGGCTCAGCGGTCGGCCAGCGAACGCATCGCACTGAACCGACCGGCCCGACCCGAGCAGCTCACGCCTTGAAACGGGGGAAGGCGCTGGCGCCGGCGTAGACGGCGTCCTCGCCCAGGGTCTCCTCGATGCGCAGAAGCTGGTTGTACTTGTTGATGCGCTCACCGCGAGCCGGCGCACCGGTCTTGATCTGGCCGGCGTTGGTGGCCACGGACAGGTCGGCGATGGTGACGTCCTCAGTCTCGCCGGAACGGTGGGAGGTCATCGTCTTGTAGCCGGCGCGGTGGGCCATCTCGACGGCCTCGAGGGTCTCGGTCAGCGAACCGATCTGGTTGACCTTGACCAGCAGCGCATTGGCGGCGCCCAGGGAGATGCCCTTGGCCAGACGGTCGGGGTTGGTGACGAAGAAGTCGTCACCGACGATCTGGACCTTGTCCCCGATCTCCTCAGTCAGGTGCTTCCAGTCATCCCACTCGTCCTCGCTCAGCGGGTCCTCGATGGAGACGATCGGGAAGTCCTTGACGAGCTTCTTGTAGTAGTCGACCATCGAGGCCGTGTCCTGGGCCTCCCCCTCGAATGCGTAGGTCTTGGTCTTGTCGTCGAAGAACTCGGAGGAGGCGACGTCCATGGCCAGAGCGACGTCGACGCCGGGCGTGTAACCGGCCTTCTCGATGGCCTCGACGATGAGCTCGAGGGCCTCGCGGTTGGAGTCGAGATTGGGCGCGAAGCCGCCCTCGTCGCCCAGGCCGGTGGACAGGCCGCGCTCCTTCACAACCGTCTTGAGCGAGTGGTAGACCTCGGCGCCCATGCGCAGCGCCTCGCGGAAGGTCTTGGCACCGATCGGGGCGATCATGAACTCCTGGATGTCGACGTTGGAGTCCGCGTGGGAGCCGCCATTCATGATGTTCATCATCGGCACGGGCAGGACGTGGGCGTTCGGGCCGCCGACGTACTGGAAGAGGTCCAGCCCGGCGGACTCGGCGGAGGCCTGGGCGGCGGCGAGCGAGACGCCCAGGATCGCGTTGGCGCCGAGCTTGCCCTTGTTCGGGGTGCCGTCGAGTTCGATCATGCGGCGGTCCAGCCCGCGCTGGTCGGCGGCATCGAAACCGATGACCTCGGGAGCGATGACATCGTTGACATTGGCGACGGCCTTCTCGACTCCCTTCCCGCCGTAACGGGACTTGTCGCCGTCGCGCAGTTCCACGGCCTCGAAAGCGCCGGTGGAGGCTCCGGAGGGGACGGCGGCGCGAGCGGAGGCGCCGTCCTCGAGCAGGATCTCGACCTCGAGGGTCGGGTTGCCGCGGGAATCGAGGATCTCGCGGGCGTGAACGTTCTCGATGAGGGCCACTTGGTGCTCCTAAAAGTTCTGTCGATCGATCGAGATGATCCGTATGCAGGGTCAGCCTACCGGGCGCCGCCCGTCGCATCGAGGGCGTAGGTCCCCAGAAACCGGCCTGTTCACGCCGGGCGAGCGGGTCGGGCGGCCTCCGAGTACGACGGGGCCGGGCGGGGCCGCCGACCTCCAGGTGGGCGGGCGGCTGTCAGGCTGCGTAGGACTCCTCGAGGGAATCGATCATGATGAGGGCGGAGTAGTAGTCCAGCCGGAAGGTCGAACTCGGCAGGTAGGCGACCCGACCCGCCCGATACGCCGCGGCGGTGCTGAACGCCGCATTGGAGCTCACGATCCGCTCGGTCTCACCCCCGGAGGCGACGACGACCCAGTTGTCGCCGGTCACGCCCTTCTGTACGTTCTCCAGTGAGACCTTGACGATATCCTGCCGTTGCCCCATGGAGGTGTCCCCCTTCACCTCGTCGGGGATCTCCGCCATGGTGAAGCCCAGCTCGGCGAGGATCTGAACCTGCGGGGAGACGCCCGTGAGAATGGCCGCCGCCCCCTCGCCTCCCCCGGACTCGAAGACGACGAACGCGGAAGTCGTTCCCTCGGGAACGGTGATCGCATCCTTGACCTCGGTCAGCCGCGTCTCGACGTCGGCGATGGCCTCCCGGGCCTCGGCCTCGCAACCGGTGGCCTCGCCGACAAGGGCCGTCACGTCCTGCCAGGAACGCCCGCCGTAGTCGATGACGAGCACCGGTGCGATGTCGCGCAGCTGCTCGACGCTGTCCGTGAAGGAGTCTGCGCCGGTCTTGGCCACGAGGATGAGGTCGGGCTCGTAGGCGAGGACCCTGTCCATGTCCGGGGAGGAGTTCTCGAACAGCTTCTCGACTCCGGCGTCCCGGGCCCGCTCCGACCACTGGACGAAGAATCCCTGGGAGTCGGTCAGCCCGGCGTTGTCGGGGGCCGTGGCCCCCGAGGCCACCACGGGCGCGCCGACGGCCAACAGGGAGCCGGTCAGCGTCACCGAGGTCGACACGACCCGCCGGGGCTGAGCGTCGATGGTCACCTCGCCGTCGTCGCAGGACACGGTTCGCGGCCAGTCGCCCGAGGACTGGGCGGCCGGAGTCTCGGAGTCGGACGACGAGGCGGAGCAGGCGCTCAGCTCGGCGGCGAGGACGGCGCCCAGGCCGGCGCCGGCGAGCGCGCGGCGGCGCGAGAGGAGAAGAGACATGCGGATTTCCTTTATCGTGCGAGCCCCGTCATGGCGACGGAGCGCAATGGTGGGCGGTGATGGTCAGTGGGCGGTGATCAGGGGACGGGCCCCAGGTGGAGGGGGACGACCATGGGCGTGCCCGCCACCGGATCGGGGACGACGACGACGTCGAGGCCGAAGACCTCGCCGACGAGGTCGGCGGTGAGCACGTCCTGGGGCGCACCGACCGCCCGCACCCGGCCCTCGTGCATGACCACGAGGCGGGTGGCGCAGCGCGCCGCCTGGTTGAGGTCGTGAAGGACCGCGACGATCGTGCGGTCCTGCTCCTCGTTGAGACGTCGGCACAGCTGGAGCATCTCGACCTGGTGAGCGAGGTCGAGATACGTGGTGGGCTCGTCCAGGAGGATCGTCGGGGTCTCCTGGGCGAGGACCATGGCGAGCCAGACCCGTTGACGCTGCCCGCCCGAGAGGGCGTCGACGTCGCGGTGGGCCAATTCGGCGACGCCGGTGAGCTCCATGGCGCGCACCGTCGCCGCCTCGTCGGCCCCGCTCCACTGGGAGAGCAGACCCTGGTGGGGGAAGCGTCCGCGGGAGACCAGGTCGCGCACCGTCATGCCGTCGGGGACCCGGGCCGACTGGGAGAGGAGCCCCACTCGACGCGCCACCCGCTTGGTGGCCATGCCGGCGATGTCGGCGCCGTCCAGGAGGACGACGCCCTCGGTCGGCCGGTGCAGGCGCGCCAGGGCGCGCAGCAGGGTCGACTTGCCGCAGGCGTTGGGGCCCACGATGGCGGTGAGCTCCCCGGCGGCCAGGTCCAGATCGAGGTTCCGGGAGACCACGTGGGCGTCGTAGGCCAGGGTCAGGGCGTCGGCGCGCAGGCGGATCGACGACGCGCCCCGGCCCTCATCGGCGTCGGAAGCGGACGGACGGGATGCGGATGACGTCATCGCAGGACCTTCCGTGAGCGGGCCGCGACGGTGAGCACGACCATGAGGTAGGCGCCGCCGACGGCGCTGGTCGCCACACCCACCGGGAGGGACTCCAGGACGGCCTGGGTGGCGATGTCGGACATGAGCAGGAGCAGGGCTCCGGTGGCGGCGGTCAGGATCAGCGGCGGCACGGCCCGCCCCGCCAGACCCCGGGCCAGGTGCGGGGCGATGAGAGCGACGAAGCCGATGGGGCCGGCCGCCATGGTGACGAGCGCGACGAGGAGGGTTCCGCCCATGACGAGGGCGAGACGGACTCCGGTCGCATTCACCCCCAGTCCGACGGCCACGTCCTGTCCGAGGAGCAGCACGCGACAGGACCGGTCCAGCCGCGTCATGGGCACGAGCACGGCGGCGATCCCCACCAGGGCGGGCAGGGTCACGGACCACCTGGCCGCGGCCAGGGTGCCGGTGACGGCGCGCAGGGCTCCGAAGGCGGTGTCGGAGTCGACCCGCACAATGAGCCACCGATTGAGGGATTCGAGCATCGAGGAGATGGCGATACCGCCCAGCACCAGTCGCAGGCCCCCGAAGCCTCCGCGCCGCGAGAGAACCAGGACGGCCGCCCCCGCGAGGCCACCGCCGAGGAGGGACGCCAGCGAGACGGCGACCATGTTCACAGGCAGGACGAGGACGGCCAGCAGGATGCCGGTCTGCGCGCCCGTGGAGAAGCCGATGAGGTCGGGGGATCCCAACGGATTGCGGGTCACCACCTGGAAGGCCTGGCCGGCCGCGGCCAGGGCCGCTCCCGCCCCGATGGCCAGAAGGATCCGCGGAGCCCGCCATCGGGTGACGACCAGCGTCGTGGCGCGCCCGCCCCGCCCGCGCAGCGCCTGGAGGATCTCGCCCCACTCGAGCGCGAAGGACCCCACCCGCAGGGCGAGGATTCCCAGGCAGACGATGCCGATCAGGAGAAGAACGCCGACGAGGACGACGCGCGGCTCGATGAGGACCGACGCGCTCCGGCGTCGCAGCCACCAGCGCCCGGCTGCGGGGCCGGGCCCGGTGCGGGGCGGCCGGCAGGACGCGCCCCTCACCCGCGCTCCTTGGACCGACGCAGCACGAACAGGAGCACCGGAGATCCGACGAAGGCCGTGAGCAGCCCGACTTGAAGCTCCGCGGGCCGGGCGATGAGACGTCCGAGCACGTCGGCCGCCAGCATGAGGACCGGCCCGAGGACCGCACTGAGCACGATGGTCCAGCCCCTGTCGGGCCCCGCGAGCCGCCCCACCACGAGAGGCACCATGAGGCCGACGAAGCCGATGGGGCCGGCGATGGCGGTGGCGGTGCCGCACAGGAGGGTGAGACAGCCCAGCGCCGCCGCCCGGACGACGGGGACCCTGGTGCCCAGGGAGGCGGCGACGTCGTCGCCCAGGGACATGGCGGTCAGGCTCCGCGCGATTCCCAGAGCTCCCAGGACGCCGAGGCAGACGAGGACGGACACGAGCACCAGAGGCAGGTCCGTGCGGGTCAGGGAGCCCGCATCCCAGTAGCGGAAGGCGTCGAAGACCTCGGGGCGTCGCAAGACGACAGCCTGGATGACGGCGCCGGAGGCCGCGGAGAAGGCGACGCCGACCAGAACGAGTCGCACCGGCGAGGCGCCGGCCGCACCCGCCGAGCCGAGGCCGAGGACGATCAGGGAGGCGCCCAGGGCGCCCGCGGAGGCGAGCAGGAGCTGGTCATGCACGGCGGTCAGACCGGCGAGCGAGCCCAGGACGACGGCGAGCGAGGCCCCGGAGCTGACGCCGAGCAGGCCGGGCTCGGCCATCGGATTGCGGGTGACGGCCTGCATGATCGCCCCGGACACCGCCAGAGCGCAGCCGGTGAGGAGGCCGAGAACCGTGCGGGTCACGCGCTGGCCGACGACGAACCCCTCGTAGCTGGCGGTGCGGTGGGCCAGCTCGGCGCGCAGCACGTCCAACGGCAGATCCGAGGACCCCACGGCCAGCGACAGCCAGACGACTGCGGCCAGGAGCAGCAGGGAGCACAGCAGGAGGGCGGGTCCGCGCGTCGCCGCCCTTGAGCGGGGGGCGGGCTGGGCGGCTCGAGTCGGGGCGCGTCCCGGACGGGCTGACTTCATACCTGGGCACCTCGTGAACGGCGATGCCGCACACCCTATGCGAACAAAGTTAGCCTCACCTAATCATTCCGCTTTTTGGACGGGTCGCCCCGGTCTGGGCCGGTCAGCCCGGAGCCATCGTCGGAGAGCTGCTGGAGCCGCCATGGACGAGCCATCTCTCCCTGGTCAGGGTGTAGCGGGGCGAGGCATCACCGGTCGTCGAGTCCTTGATGGCGCTGGCGTCCGACCCGAGCTGGGCCAGTGTGTCCTGGTCCAGCGCGCTGAAGCCCTGCTGGATGAGTATGGAGCGGACGGCGTTGATCGTGGGTCGGGAGTAGTCGCCGGGGCCGAGCTGGGTCTCCAGAGTGCTCCGGGCATCGTCATCGGTCACGGTGATGCCGTACCGCCCGGCGAGCTCGTCATAGGGCTGCAGCACGACGAGAGCGCTGAAGACCGTGTCGCTAGTCACGCCATCGATCGCGGACAGCTGGGACGACGCGGTCTGGACGTCCTCCTCCGAGACGCGCACGGAGCGGGTCGCCCCGTCCAGACCCGTGTACGAGCCCACGTAGGCCTGCCCGGGGTGAGCGGAGCACCCGGTGAGCGCCCCTCCGGCCAGCGCCAGGGCGGCGGCTGCGGCGAGGAGACGTGCGGTGCGCGGGACGGTACGGGTCACGGTGAGCTCCTTATGACGGGTTCCAGGTGGAACCGACGGTCGGTGCTCATGGTATCCCGCGTTCGTGACGGCCCGCCCGCGCCCGCCCTCAGCGCCGGCGTCGATATCTGGTGGCCTCGGTCTCGTAGTCGGCCTCGCCGGCGACGACGGCGTGAAGGAGCACCTCCGCCCAGCGCAGCAGCGCCTCGCCCTCGACCGCTCCCCCGCCCATGCGGGCGGCGCTCGGCGCCGGGACGACGATCGTCCGGGTCGCGGGCTTGAGCACGGTGCCGGGGTAGAGACGGGTCAGTCTCATACGCGCCGACTCGGCCAGAGACACGGGTGCGAAGCGGATCGACTTGCCCTGCGCGACGATCTCCCGCACCCCCAGGCGGGCCGCGAGCGCGCGCAGACGGGCCAGGGCCGCCAGGCGCGCCGTCGCCTCGGGGACGGGACCGTATCGGTCGGTGAGCTCATCGAGGATGTCGTTGACGTCGGCGTCCGTCCGTGCGGCGGCGAACTTGGTGTAGGCCTCCAGACGCAGCCGTTCGTGGGGCACGTAGTCCTCGGGGATGGTGGCGTCCACCGGAAGGTCGACGCGCAGGTCCTCGTCGATCTCCGCCTCCCCGACCTGCGGCGCTTCGGCTCCTCCGACCTGAAGGGCCTTCTTGTAGGCGGCTACGGCCTCGGAGACCATGCGCACGTACAGGTCGAAGCCGACCCCGGCGATGTGACCGGACTGCTCGCCGCCGAGCAGGTTGCCGGCGCCGCGGATCTCCAGGTCCTTCATGGCCACCTGCATGCCGGCCCCCAGGTCGGTGTTGGAGGCGATGGTGCGCAGCCGCTCCAGGGAGGTCTCGGTCAGGGGCTTGTCGGCCGGGTGGAGGAAGTAGGCGTAGGCGCGCTCCCGGCCGCGGCCCACGCGTCCGCGCAGCTGGTGGAGTTGACTGAGCCCCATGCGGTCAGCGCGATCGACGATGAGAGTGTTGGCGTTGGACACGTCCAGCCCGGTCTCGACGATGGTGGTGCACACCAGGACGTCGATCTCCTTGTGCCAGAAGTCGTCGATGACCCTCTCCAGGCGCGCCTCGCTCATCTGCCCGTGGGCGGTAGCGACTCTCGCCTCGGGCACGAGGTCGGCCAGCTTCGCGGCGACGGCGTCGATGTCCTCGACCCGGTTGTGGACGTAGAAGACCTGCCCGTCGCGCAGCAGCTCGCGACGGATGGCGGCGCCGACCTGCTTGGTCTCGTAGGCGCCGACGTAGGTCAGGATGGGGTGGCGGTCCTCGGGCGGGGTGGCGAGCGTCGACATCTCGCGCAGGCCGGTCACGGCCATCTCCAGGGTGCGGGGGATGGGGGTGGCGGACATGGACAGGACGTCGACGTCGGTGCGCAGCGCCTTGAGGGTCTCCTTGTGCTCGACGCCGAAGCGCTGCTCCTCGTCGATGATGACCAGGCCCAGGTTCTTGACGTGCACTCGCCCGGTGATGAGCCGGTGCGTGCCGACGACGACGTCGATCGTGCCGTCGGCCAGGCCGGCCAGGACCTTGGCGGATTCGGCCGGCGTCTGGAAGCGGGAGAGTTGGGCCACCCGCACGGGGAAGCCGGCGTAGCGCTCGGAGAAGGTTTCGGCGTGCTGGGTTACGAGCAGAGTCGTGGGTACGAGCACGACGACCTGCTTGCCCTCCTGGACGGCCTTGAAGGCGGCGCGCACGGCGATCTCGGTTTTGCCGTAGCCGACATCGCCGCAGATGAGGCGGTCCATGGGCTGGGCGGCCTCCATGTCGCGCTTAACGTCGTCGATGGTGGCGAGCTGGTCGGGGGTCTCGGTGTAGGGGAAGGCCTCCTCGAGCTCGGCCTGCCAGGGGGTGTCGGGGCCGAAGGCGTGGCCGGTCGTCGCCGAGCGGGCGGCGTAAAGGCGCACGAGCTCGCCGGCGATCTCGCGCACGGCCTTGCGGGCCCGGGACTTGGTCCTGGCCCAGTCCGCACCGCCCATCTTGTTCAGGACGGGGGTCTCGCCGCCGATGTACTTGGTGACCTGGTCCAGGGAGTCGGTGGGAACGAGCAGCCGGTCGCCGGGCTGGCCGCGTTTGGAGGCGGCGTACTCGATGACGAGGTACTCGCGGGTCGCCGGGCCCGCGGGGTCCTTCGCCCCGGTCCTTCCACTGCCGATTCTGCGGCGCATGAGCTCGACGAACCGGCCGACGCCGTGCTGGGCGTGGACGACGAAGTCGCCGGGGCGCAGCGAGAGCGGGTCGACGCTCTTGCGGGAGCGGCGGGCGGGGACGGTCCTGCGCTCGCGCGGACCCGCCTTGGCCCGGCCGGTCAGGTCGGACTCGGCGATGAGGGCCAGGCGCAGTGTCCGGGCGACGAAGCCGTGACCGGCGCCGGCTTGGGTGACGCGGATGACGCCGTCGCCTCTTACGGTGCCGTCAGCGGCGACGTCGCCCAGGTCGGCCGGTTCGTCGAGTTGGGTGACGATGCGGGCGGGCACGCCGCTGTCGGCGAGCAGCTGGGCCATGCGCCGGCCGGGTCCGGGACCGTCGGTGGTCACGATGACGCTCCAGCCCTCGCGCGCCAGGTCGCCCAGGTCGGCCGTGGCCTCCTCCAGGCGACCCCGGTAGCGCTCGGGGTCGCGCAGGGCCGGCTCGGCGACGTCGGGCGAGGCGGCGAAGGAGGTCAGGGACCACCAGCCGCGGTTCGTCGATAGAGCCAGAGCGCGGGCCTCGGCGAGCGGGGCGAAGGCGGCGGCGGACAGATCGATGGGGACGGTGCCGCCGGAGGCTGCGGAGGTCCAGGCTGCGGCGAGGAACTCGGCGGTGGTGGACACGAGGTCCTCGGCGCGCTTGCGCACCCGCTCGGGCTCCAGGACGACGACGAGGCGATCGCCCACCAGGTCGAGCAGCGGGACCATGCGGTCCACCAGGACCGGAGCGAGGGACTCCATGCCCTCCACCGGGACCCCTTCGGCGATCCTGTCCAGTATGTCCGCGGCACCGGGGATGACGCCGGTGAGCCTGCGGGCGCGCTCGCGCACGGCATCGGTCAGAATGATCTCACGGCAGGCGGTGGCGGTGACGCCCCCGACCTCCTCGATGGTGCGCTGGTCGGCCACGGCGAAGGTGGAGACGGATTCGATCTCGTCGCCGAAGAAGTCGACGCGCACGGGGCGGGCTCGCGTGGGCGGGAAGACGTCGAGGATGCCGCCGCGCACGGCGAATTCGCCGCGATTCTCGACCATGTCGACCCTCGTGTAGGCGGCTGCGGCCAGACGCTCGGCGGTGGGCTGAAGGCCGACGTCCAGGCCCTTGGCGAGGTGGACGGGCTCGAGGTCGCCGAGTCCCTCGACGATCGGGGCGAGCAGAGCGCGCACGGGCACGACGAGCACGCGGATCGGGCCGCGTTCAGGGTCCGGCGCTCCGGAAGGCCCAGGGCCAGCGGTGCGCGCGGCGCCGGTCCGCCCGTCCTCGGGGTGGGCCAGACGGCGCAGGACGGCCAGACGAGTGGCGACGGTGTCGGCGCGCGGGGAGAGCCGCTCGTGAGGGAGGGTCTCCCAGGCGGGGAACACGGCGACGTCGTCGGCGGGCAGGTAGCAGGCCAGGGCCGCGGCGGTCTCCTCGGCCTCGCGGCCGGTGGCGGTGATGACGAGCAGCGGGGGACCGTCGGCGGCCGGGACCGGAGCGGGGTCTGCCGACGCGGCGGTGCCGGGCGCCCGCTCCGGTGCGCCGGTGGCGCGGGCGATGCCGGCCTCCCCCAGCGTCATGGCCGCCAGCACGGCGGGCCGCGCGCCGGGGGGGACGACGACGCTGCGGTCGGTGCGCGAACGGCCGGCGGCCGCGGCGACGAGGCCGTCGACGGTCGGGTCTGCGAGCAGCAGAGGCAGAAGAGCAGTCAAGCGCACGACGAGCAGTCTAAAAGGTCGGGTCCTCGGCCCGCCCACCGGGATCGGTTCGTCGCGATTCATCGCGGTTCCCGTCGTTGCGGCGAGTCGAGCGGCGGGCGCGGACGGGGCTCAGGCGCTCCGACGACGCCGGACCACAAGGCCGGCCCCTGTCACCATCATCGCCGCCGAGGCGGCGAGCGGCGCGAGTGCGGACCCCCCGGTCTGCGCCAGTGAGGCGAAGGGTCCCAGGGCGCGCATGGGCTGCGACGCGGGCACCGGTACGGCCGACAACGACGCCGGCGTCTGCACGAGCGGCACGGGCTCGGCGGGCGGCTCGGCGGTCGGGTCCTCCAGGAACCCCATGCCCCGCTGGTCCTGCACCGGTCTGACGGCGGGCGCGGGCGCGGTCCCGTCGTATCCGGCGCCCGCCCCGGCCGGGATGGCGGCGCCGGGATCGGGGGACGGGTCGAGGTCGGGCTGCCCGATCGACGGCTGGGCGACCGAGGGCTGGGGGTAGCTGGGCCGCACGCCTCCGGTCGGCCCGGACGAGGGCGGTGCGGAGCCGGGTGACGCGGCGGTGGAGTCGGCGGGGGATCGGACGGGGGTGGGTTCGGCGCTCGGAGGGGCGGAGGGTCCGTCCGCCCCGGCCGGCGTCCCGGCCGAGAGGGCCGGTGCCGGCTCCGAGGATCCGGAGCAGACGGCGGTTGCGGCGGCGCCGGGCCCATCGCCCGCGTCCGCCCGGGCCGTCGCCGCGGGCACGACCGGAGTGAGGACGACGACCAGGCCGAGGGACAGGACGAGAAGGGGCCGACGATCGGCCGCTCGGTTCTGACAGGGGATAACCGTGAACATCGGGACTAGCTCTCCAGGAGGGACGAGAGATCAGGGCGGCTGCCACGATAGTCCAATGTCGCGACCAACTTCAATAAAATCCGCGCGCATCGGGAGGAATTATCGGCAGAAGGAGAGGACATGCGCGGGTCCCGCTCCTACGGGTACGGGCCCGTTCCGGAAGCCTCATACCATCCGCGGGCGGGCACGGCCGGGTCTTCGCACGGTTCTTCAGAAAACCTCAGAACTCGAACAGGCCGGCCACCGAACCGTCATCGAAGACGGCCTTGACGGCCCGCGCCAGCAGCGGTGCGATCGGCAGGACGGTCAGCCGCTCGAAGCGTTTGGGCTCCGGGATCGGCAGGGTATCGGTGACGACGACCTCCCGGGCGCCGCAGGTCGACAGGCGGTCGACGGCCGGGCCGGAGAGGATGCCGTGAGTCGCGGCGACGATGACATCCTTCACGCCGGCGCCCAGCAGCACCTGGACGGCCTTGGCGATGGTGCCACCGGTATCGATCATGTCGTCGACCAGCACGCATGAGCGTCCTTCGACGTCGCCGACGACGCGATTGGCCACCATCTCGTTGGGACGGGTGATGTCGCGGGTCTTGTGGATGAAGGCCAGCGGCGTGCCGCCCAGGGCGTTGGCCCAGCGTTCCGCCACGCGGATGCGACCGGCATCGGGGGAGACGACGGCGGCATTGGCGGTGTCGATGCGTCCGCGGATGTAGTCCACGAGAACCGGTTGGGCCCACAGGTGATCCCAGGGGCCGTCGAAGAAGCCCTGCTCCTGGGAGGAGTGCAGGTCGACGCTCATAATGCGGTCCGCGCCCGCCGTCTTGTACAGGTCCGCCACGAGGCGCGCGGAGATGGGCTCACGACCCAGGTGCTTCTTGTCCTGGCGAGCGTAGGGGAAGAAGGGGGCGACAACGGTGATGCGCTTGGCGGAGGCGCGCTTGAGCGCGTCGACCATGATGAGCTGCTCCATGAGCCAGTCATTGACCCGGTCCCCGTGGGATTGGACGGCGAAGACGTCGCAGCCTCGCACCGACTCGTTGAAACGGACGTAGGTCTCCCCGTTGGAGAAGTCATAGGAGGTCGAGGAGAGCACCTCGGTGCCGAGCTCGGCGGCCACGTCCCGGGCGAGCCGGGGGTGCGCCCTGCCCGAGACGACGACCAGTCGTTTCTCGCCGCTGGTGATGATGCCCGTCATGGCGTGGTTCCTCTCTCGCGGTCGGTGGGACCCTCTGGTGAGCGCGCCGGCGCCGGGGCGTCCCCGCGCTCTCGTGCATGCACGCGGCTTTCAGCGCCGGGGTGCGCCCGGCGGCTATCAGCCGGGGGCGGCGTCGCCGTCGAGCTGGCTGAAGGGCGCGACGACCGCGCCGGCGGGGATCTCGACGTCGGTCAGGATGGCGTAGGCACCCACACGAGAGCCCTCGCCGATGCGGGTCGTGCCGCGCAGGAGCGCGCCGGGCTCGAGGGTCACATCCCGGGCGAGCTCAACGTCGACGTCCACCCGGGTGCCGACCGGGTCGACAACGCCGACGCCCGCCTCCATCCAGCGGGCCAGCGTGCGCCGGTTGAGCTCGGCGCCGAGCGCGGCCAGCTGGGCGCGGTCGTTGCAGCCCTCGACCAGCCAGTGATCGGCGACCACCAGGGCGGAGGTGGGCCGGCCCGCGGCGCGGGCGCGGGCGACGACATCGGTGAGGTAGACCTCCCCCTGATCGTTGTCGGTGCCCAGGGCGGCCAGGGCCGAGCGCAGGTGGGCGGCGTCGAAGACGTAGACGCCGGCATTGATCTCCGTGATGGCGCGCTGGGTCGGGTTCGCGTCGCGCTGCTCGACGATCGCCGAGACGGCGCCGTCCGGCTCGCGCACGACACGGCCGTAGCCGGTCGGGTCCTCCAGGACGGTGGACAGCAGGGTGACGGCGTCGCCGCGCTCGACGTGCTGGGCGAGCAGGGCCCGGAGGGTCGCGGTGTCCAGGAGCGGGACATCGCCGCTGGTGACGACGACGGGCCCTGTCAGATCGTCGGGCAGCCGGGCCAGACCGCAGGCGACGGCTCGGCCGGTACCCGGGACGTCGTCCTGATCGGCGGGCACGGCGTCCGGTGCGACCTCGGCCAGGTGGGCGACGACGGCGTCGCGCTCGTGACGGACGACGACCACCAGGTGCTCGGGCTCCAGGCCGCGTGCGGCGCGGACGGCATGATCGAGGAGACTGCGTCCGCCGATGGTGTGGAGCACCTTGGGGATGGCCGAGCGCATGCGGGTGCCCTTGCCTGCGGCCATGATGATGACGGCGGTCGGAGTGGGAGCCACGGGTCCTCTTCTCGCAGGTTCTCGCAGGTGGTCGCGGATCGCGCCCGGTGCAACGAGCGCACGCCGTCATCCTACGTCGCCCATGGCGGCAGGAGACGGGGCGTGTCGCGCGCCGCCGTCGCCGTCGGACCGGTACGCGCCGCTCCGCCGGACCCCGCCGCGTCCGGTTCCGCCCCCAGGGTTCGAACCCGGACCTCAAGGCTCCAAAGGCCTGCGTGCTGCCACTACACCAGGGCGGATCACCGCGACCCGGATGCACCGGCCCCGCGGCTGCGCCAGTGTCTCACGGCCGCATCGTCCCCGCAGGACCGATGTTGTCGGGCGCGCCACGGCGCATCGTCGGCCGGCATCACGGCGGGCCGGCCGACGACTGCCCGCACGCGGCACGGCATGATTGGCCCATGGTCAGCAAGAGCAAGCGCACCCGCATGAGCGCGGGCGAGCGTCGCGAACAGCTCATCGAAGTGGCGCGCGGCCTGTTCGCCACCAAAGGTTTCGACGGGACGAGTATCGAGGAGATCGCCGCCCGGGCGAAAGTCTCCAAACCCGTGGTCTACGAGCACTTCGGAGGCAAGGAGGGCCTGTACGCCGTCATTGTGGACCGCGAACTCAACACCATCTCGACAACGATCACCCGGGCGCTCGGCTCGTCGTCCTCCGCCTCGGTCACCGTCGAACGCGCAGCCCTGGCCCTGTTGAGCTACATCGAGGACTCCCCCGACGGCTTCCGCATCCTCTCCAGCGGCAACGACCGGGCCTCGGGCACGTACTCCACGCTGCTGGCCGACGTCGCCATCCAGGTCTCAGGACTGCTGGCCTCGCAGTTCTCCGACCACGGCATCGACCCGCGCACGGCGCCGCTGTACGCCCAGATGCTCGTGGGAATCGTGGCCATGCCCTCGCAGTGGTGGCTGGAGAACCGGACCATGAGCAAGGAGGAGGTCGCCGCCCATATGGTCAACCTCGCCTGGAACGGCCTGCGGGCCATGGAGCCCAGACCGACGCTGCGCGTCCCCGCTCAGTAGAGCCGTTTGAGGAGACCCAGCCCGCGCACCCGGGACGCGCCTACCAGGCAGACGCTCAGAGCGAAGGAGACCAGCGCGATGAGCAGTGAGCGGATCGGGCCGGCGCTGTGCGCGATATCGGCGCCGAAGGCCGTCAGCACGCCGTAGTGGACGAAGTACACCAGGCTCCCCGTGCGGCGGGCGGTCACCTGCCCGGGCAACGGCGCCCGGGCGGTGCGGGCCACCAACAGGCGCAGCAGGGCCGGGACGAGAACGACCGCGCACAGCGAGCAGGTGGCCACGGGCTCCGCCAGGTCCGCTCCGAATGCGGCCCGACGTCTTACGAAGACCTCGCCGAGCATGCCGATCCACGCCACCGCGGTAACGGCGACGGCCGTCCGGGGCCGCCACCCGCCGGTGCGCGCGACCCACGCCCCGGCCGCCACATAGCACGCACCGGTGAAAACACCGTCGCGCGGTGCGAGGGACAGATCGTCGAGTCCCGTCAGAAGACCGCCGACGAGTCCCTGGACTCCGCCCCCGGAGAGCATCCCCCTCCCCTGAGCGCCGTAGGCGAGCGTTCCGACGGCGCTGAGGCAGGCCAGGACGACGAGCAGTCGTCCCGGAGACATCACCCGCAGGCCGATGGCAACGATGCCGATGCCGATGGCCGCGGTCGGCAGATACCACAGATGCGTCATCCCGCCGGTGAGGACGAGCCGAACCAGGTGGACGGGCCCTTCGAGGCCCTCGGACAGCTGGTCGTGGACGATGACGGGCAGATAGAGCACCACCCAGATGAGGTAGAGCTCGAGGAGGCGCCGGATCTGGCGGCGCACCGGAGGATTCATCCTGCGGAAGAGGAGGTATCCGGAGATCGCCAGGTAGAGGGGGACCGCCAGGCGGGCCGCACCGGCTGTGACGTAGGTGTTGACGGTGGGGGCGGGTCCGGCGAGGGGGGCGGTGTGGATCCAGATGACCAGCAGCGCCAGGACGGGCTTGACCAGGTCGATCCCGGGGACGATGGCGGAGGGCGCGGATGGGCGACTCATGGCTCCAACACCTCGGCCGCCTCCAGCCATTGCGTCTCCAGCTCGGCGCGGGAGGTCTGGGCGGCGGCGAGCTGCCTGCCGAGCCCGGCGAGCTCGTCCGCACGAGTCGGATCGGCCGAGACGGCCTCCAAACGGCCGTGCAGCGCGTCGACGGCCTGCCCGGCCCTGTCGAGACGCCGCTCGATGCGTGCCAGGTTCTTCTGGGCTCGGCGTCGATCGGCCCCGCTCAGACCCGGCCGGGCGTCGCCGTCGGGGTCCGCGGACCCGGCTGACCCGGCTGATCTCGCGGGTCCGCCGGGTCCGCGCCCGGCCGGCTCGCCGCCGCGCACGCGGACCGCGTCGTCGACCTTCACGGCATCGCGCCGCAGCCGGAGGTACTGCCCCACTCCCCCGGGCAGGTCGCGCACGCCGCCGTCGCCCAGAAGGGCGACCTGGTGGTCGGTGACCCGTTCGAGCAGGTAGCGGTCGTGGGAGACGACGACGAGGGTGCCGGGGAAGGAGTCGAGGATGTCCTCGACGGCGGCGAGCGTGTCGGTGTCCAGGTCGTTGGTGGGCTCGTCGAGGAGCAGCACATTGGGCTCCGTCATGAGCAGACGCAGCAGCTGGAGGCGGCGGCGCTCACCGCCGGAGACCTCGCCCACCCGAGTCCAGGCGCGCTGGCGGGTGAAGCCGAGGCGTTCGACGAGCTGGGCCGCGGTCAGCTCCCTGCCGCCCGCGCTCACCCGCTCGCCGACCATGGCGACCGCCTCGACGACCCGCACGTGGGCCAGGGCGTCCAGCTCGTGGGTGGACTGGGACAGGGTCGCGACTCTGACCGTCTTCCCGCGCACGACGCGCCCCCGGGTCGGCTCGAGGGCGCCCTCGAGCAGCCGCAGCAGGGTGGTCTTGCCGGCGCCGTTGACGCCGACGACGCCGACGCGCTCGCCCGGCGCCAGACGCCAGGTCACGTGACGCAGCACCTCCGTACCCTCAACACCCGCCGCATCCGCCTCGTGACCCGCGGGCACAGCGTCCTCAGCGGGTCCGGCACTGCGCCGGGCGCGAGGAGCGGAGTAGCGCACGGTGACGTCCTCCAGTTCGATGACCCTCTTGCCCAGGCGGGCGGTGGCCATGGCCTGGAGCTCGACGCCGTCGCGCGGCGGCGGCTCATCGGCGATGAGGGCCTCGGCGGCGTCGATGCGGAAACGCGGCTTGGAGGTGCGCGCCGGCGCCCCGCGGCGCAACCAGGCGAGTTCCTTGCGCAGAAGGTTCTCGCGCTTGGCGGCGGCAGCAGCGGCCCGCCTGGCCCTCTCGGCTCGGGCCAACACGTAGGCGGCGTAACCGCCGTCGTAGACCTCGACCCTCCCGGGCGTCTGGGGGCGGCCGCCGTCCGAGTCGACCCCGGGGACGACCTCCCACACGTTGGCGCACACGGCGTCGAGGAACCAGCGGTCGTGGGTGACGGTGACCAGCGCGCCAGCGCGTCGTCGGGCCGCGAAACGAGTGTTCAGGTGGCGGGCGAGCCAGTCCACGCCCTCGATGTCGAGGTGGTTGGTGGGTTCGTCGAGGATGACGACGTCGGCGTCCGCGGTCAGCACCGCCGCCAGGGCGACCCGCCGGCGCTGACCGCCCGAGAGGGTGCCGACCCGGGCATCGAGGTCGATGTCCGCCAGCAGGCCGGCGTGGACGTCCCGCACCGGGGCCCGCGAGGCCCACTCGTACTCGGGCGCATCGCCGTGCACGGCCGTGCGCACGGTGGCGCCGGGATCGAATCCGTCGGACTGGGAGAGCATGACAACGCCGGTGGCCCCGGAGCGGGTGACCCGACCGCCATCGACGTCGCGGACGCCCGCGAGCGCCGCCAGGAGAGTCGACTTGCCGGCGCCGTTGGGCCCCAGGACGCCCACGCGGCTGCCGTCGCCGATACCGAGGGTCACGTCGTCCAGGAGGATACGCGAGCCCACCACGATGCGAATGGACTCGGCTCCCAGTAGGTGCGCCATCAGCCCACCATCCGGGCCCCGGCCACGGGGGCGTCGACTCTCACGGTGCCGCGCACCGGACCGGAGGTCTCCAGCGCGCGGGCGACGCACGCGGCGCTGCCCGAGTCGGGCACGAGGGCGGCCACCGTCGGGCCCGAGCCGGAGACGATGGCGCGCAGCGCCCCGGCACGTTCGGCGGTCGCGATGACGTCGGCCAGCTCCGGGCGCAGCGAGAGCGCCGCCTCCTGGAGGTCATTGTGCAGTCCGGCGGCCAGAGCCCGAACGTCCCCGCAGCGCAGGGCCGCGGTCATCTCCTCGCAGGCCTCGGCGGGCGCGGCCGGTGGCTGCGGGGTGAGTTCGTCGAAGCGCCGGAAGACCGCCGGCGTGGGCAGGCCCCGCGAGGCGAGGGCGAGGACCCACAGGTACCGGCCCCGGGTCATCAGCGGGGTGAGGCGATCCCCGCGTCCGTGCCCGACGGCGGTGGCGCCCAGGAGCGGGAAGGGGACGTCGGCGCCGAGGCGGGCCGCCAGTGCCTGCAGGTCCTCGGGTCCGAGGCCGGTGCCCCACAGGGCGTTGCACGCCGTCAGCGTCGCCGCGGCGTCGGCGGATCCGCCGGCCATGCCACCGGCCACGGGCACGCGCTTGCGCACGATCAGGTCGACGCCCTCATCCACGCCGGTCGCCTCCGCCAGCAGGCGCGCCGCGCGCACGGCGAGGTTGGCGCCGTCGGCGGGCACACGGGCATCGGCCTCCTCAAGGCGCAGCGTGATACGGCCCCGCTCGAGGCGGGACTGGCTGCGGGCGGTGACCGTCTCGATGAGCCGCACCGCCTGGAAAACGGTGGTCAGCGGGTGGTAGCCATCGGGGCCGGGGGCGCCGACGGACAGGAACAGGTTGATCTTCCCGGGCGCCTCGACCCTCACGGTCGTGGCGGAGCCGGGCCGGGGCGGTAGCGGTGCGCGCGGATCGGCGCCGGGAACGGCTCTCAGGTGGTTCATCGGTTCTCCTGTGCAGTGGGGGCGGGCAGGGAGCCGGTGGCCGCGAGGGTCTCGGCCAGGGCCGCGAAAGCGGCGACGTCGAGCTTCTCGCCGCGCAGCGACGGGTCGATGCCGGCGGCGCGGGCGGCATCCTCGGCGGCTCGCGGGCCGCCGGCCAGGGGGGCGAGCGCCTTGCGCAGGGTCTTGCGGCGCTGGGCGAAGGCGGCATCGACGACGGCGAAGACCTGGCTGCGACTGGCGCTGGTGGCGGGCGGTCGACGACGGGAGAGTTCGACCAGGGCGGAATCGACGTTGGGCGCGGGCCAGAAGACCGTGCGGCCGATGGTGATCGTACGGCGGGCGGCCGCGTACCAGGCGGTCTTGACGCTGGGGACGCCGTAGGTCCGCGAGCCGGGCGCGGCGGTGAGGCGGTCGGCGACCTCCGCCTGGACCATGACGGTGGCGCTCCCCAGATCCGGCAGGGCGGCGAACAGGGTCAGGAGCACCGGTACGGCGATGTTGTAGGGCAGGTTCGCCACCAGCCGGGTCGGGGCGGGGGCATTCTCCGGCATACCCAGCGCGGCCGGCGAATCGATGGTCAGGGCGTCGGCGAGGACGACGCGGAGTCGGCCGACGGCCCCCGGCGCGCGGTCGGCGACGGTGACGGGCAGGGCACGGGCTAGGACCGGATCGACCTCGACGGCGGTGACGCGGGCCCCGGTCTCCAGGAGCGCCAGAGTCAGAGACCCGAGCCCCGGGCCGACCTCCAGCACGCTCTCCCCGAAGAGCACGCCCGCCGAGTGCACGATGCGGCGCACAGTGCCGGGATCCTGGACGAAGTTCTGCCCGAGGAGCCTGGTGGGACGGATGCCGAGCGCTGTGGCCAGACCCCGAACATCACCGGGCCCGAGCAGGCGGACGCCGGCGTCCGCCTGCTCGGCCGGACGCTGGGCGGACCGATCGCGTGTCCGCGCGCCGGAGGCGGAGACGACGTCGATCGCGTCGGGGGTCTGGGCCATGGGTCCAGCGTAACGGGCACCACCGATGCGACGGCGCATACCTCCGGTCCCGCAAGACGGGCGTGTGACGGATCAGTACCAGCCGACGGACTGGGAGTGGGCCCAGGCACTGCACGGGGTGCCGTAACGCCCCTCGATGTACTGCATGCCCCATGTGATCTGCGCGGTGGGGTTGGTGGCCCAGTCGGCGGACACCGAACTCATCTTGGAGCCGGGCAGGGCCTGGGGGATGCCGAAGGCACCGGAGGAGGCGTTCTGCGCCTGGTAGTTCCAGCCGGACTCCTTGTTCCACAGGCTCTGCAGGCAGGAGAACTCGCTGTCCGCCCAGCCGTGGGAGCCCAGGAGCGAGCGGGCGATGGACTGAGCGCCCTCCGGGGTGGTGCCGTCACCGGAAGCGCTGGCCGCAGGAGCGGCGGCCTCCGATGAGCCGCCCCCGGTATCCGCCGGGGCGGCCGCCGTGTCGCCGCCACCGCCGCCGGTGCTCGCTGAGGCGGGCTGCGAGGCGGAGCCGGTACCGACCAGAACGACCTCGTCGACCTTCTCGGTGACCACGACGCTGGACAGCGCCACACGCGAGACCTCGGCGCCGTCCTGGGCGGTGACCTCGTACGTGGTACGAGTGACGCCGTCGACACCCTCGGTCTCGACCCTGGTCTCGCCCTCGGGCAGGGAGTCGGTCTCCTTCTCGACGCTCCCGTGGGCCTCGGTGGTCTCCTCGGTGACGGTGTAGACGGAGTCGGACTGGCCCTCGACGACCATCCCCGCGGACTCGGTGGTGGTCACATCGGCGCCCTGAGCGCCGATGGCGGCCATGCGTGCCTGGCTCTCACTCAGGGGTTTAACGTTGCTGTCGCCCATCTGCGTGGCGGCGTAGGCGCCGCCGGAGACTGCCAGCGACAGGGCGGCGGCGACCCCACCGGCCCGGTACATCATGGGAGCCACGGACGTCTTGGCCGCGCCATCAGCACGGCGACGGCCGTGAGTACCTGTGTTGGCGCCGGGCAGGCTCTTGGAGGCCAGAGCCCCGAGCTCGACGAGCGTCGTGCTCCATGAGCTGGTCTGGGAGTGTCGACCCACGGTAACTTCCTAACGGTTGGCGATCTGGCCAGCACGCTAGCGGACAATCCGTCGACTGGGCAATGCCAAATGTCACACCTGCGGGGATTCCGCCCCATAGACCATCTCGGTGTTCCGTGCTAAGAGGACGCACGTCTCATCCTCCGTCAGGCCCCGCTGCTCGGCGAGGAAGCGCACCGTCTCCCCCATGAGGTAGGAGGCGTTGGGCCGCCCCCGCCACGGAGCGGGCGGGAGGTAGGGGGCGTCGGTCTCCACGAGTAGCAGCTCGTCGGGGACGTGCGCCAGGGCCGCGCGCAGAGCATCGTTGGCCGGGTAGGTCACGGGCCCGGCCACCGAGGCGTACCAGCCGTGGTCGGCGCAGGCGCGGGCGAGGCCCTCCCCGCCGCTGAAGCAGTGGAAGACGGTGCGCTCGGGGGCGCCGTCGGCCTCCAGCACCTCGACGCACTCGGCGTGGGCGTCCCGGTCATGGATCTGGAGCGGCAGGCCCGTCTCCTTGGCCAGGGCGACGTGGTCGCGGAAGGCCGCGCGCTGGACGGCGGCCCCGCGCGCACCCGTGCGGAACAGGTCGAGGCCGGTCTCACCCACGGCCACGACGACGTCGCGACTGTCGCGCACAAGGCGCTCGAGGCGGGCCAGAGCCAGATCGAGGGGCTCGTCGTGGTACGGCTCGCGGACGGGGGTCAGGCCGTCGGGCCCGACCTCGCGCACCCCGGCGTGCGCGACGGCCTCATTGGGGTGGACGGCCAGCGCCACGCGCACGCCCGGCAGCGTGCGGGCGAGACCGATGCTGCCCTCCCAGGCGGGAGTCTGGCAGGCCGAGGTGATGATGCTTCTCACGCCGGCATCGGCGGCGCGCGAGACGAGCTCGGCCGCGCTCAGCGGCGCCTCGGCCCCGGGCCCCTCGGCCGGCAGACCGGGCACGGGCAGATGCGTGTGATTGTCGGTGACCGGTGTCGCCAGCGGGGCGACAGCGCCGGCGGGCGGCCACGAGCGGTCGCGCCTCCTGCGGCTCATGCCTCACTCCTCAGCGAACGCGCCGCGCCGATCTCACCGGCAGGGCAGCTGGTCGGCGTAGCGCGAGAGCTCCTCGTCCACAATCGATTCGTCGAGCTTGACGAAGACGGGGGACGGCTTGGCCACCGGCGTCCCGGCGACGACCTCGCGGCGCCCCCAGGCGGGGGCGGCGGTGTAGTCGCCGGTGATGATCGGGTAGCCGGTGCGCCCGGCGAAGGCCTCGGGCAGGACCTCGGGGTCGAGCTCATCGACCTCACGGATCTCGGGCATCGGGGCGACGTCGCCGGCCCCGCCCATGACGCGGTCGACGTCGTTGGCCGCATGCGGCAGGAAGGGCGAGAGCATGAGGTTGAGATCGACCACCACCTGGGCCAGGGTGTGCAGGATCGTCGACAGGCGCCGCCGGGCCGGGTCGCCCTCCTCGCCCTTGAGCTTGAAGGGCTCGGTGTCGGCGATGTACTTGTTGGCCTCGCCCACCAGCCGCATGACCTCCGCGAGGGCGGCCTTCTGCCGGTGGCGGGCGATGAGGCCGCCCACGTCGACGAAACCGGCCTCGACGGCGTCCAGAAGCCCACGGTCGACGTCGTGAAGCTCGGCGGGCCGCGGGATCTCGCCGAAGCGCTTGTGAATCATGGTGGCGGTGCGGTTAACCAGGTTCCCCCAGCCGGCGACGAGCTCGCCATTGGTGCGGCGAACGAACTCCGCCCATGTGAAGTCGGCGTCGGCGGTCTCAGGGCCGGCGGCGCAGATGAAGTAGCGCAGGGCGTCAGCCTGGTAGCGGGTGAGGAAGTCGCGCACGTAGATGACGATGCCGTGCGAGGAGGAGAACTTCTTGCCCTCCATCGTGAGGAACTCGCTGGAGACCACCTCGGTGGGCAGGTTGAGAGCACCCAGATCCCCGGGTGCCCCGCCCCTGTCCCCCTGCCCGTTGTAGCCCAGGAGCTCGGCGGGCCAGATCTGGGAGTGGAAGACGATGTTGTCCTTGCCCATGAAGTAGTAGGACAGGGCGTCGGGGTCGTTCCACCAGGCCCGCCAGGCCTGCGGGTCTCCGGTGCGCCGCGCCCATTCGATGGAGGCCGACAGGTACCCGATGACGGCATCGAACCACACGTACAGGCGCTTGGTGGGCTGGTCCTCCCAGCCGGGGACGGGGATGCCCCAGTCGATGTCGCGCGTCATGGCGCGCGGTCTGATCTCTCTGAGAATGTTCTGGGAGAACCTGATGACGTTGGGCCGCCAAGTGCCGGAGGCCTCGCGCTCATCGAGCCAGGCCCCCAGCGCGGTGGCGAGCGCGGGCAGATCGAGGAACCAGTGGGTGGACTCTACGAACTCAGGGATCTCGCCGTTGATGCGTGAACGGGGATTGACGAGGTCGGTGGGGTCGAGCTGGTTGCCGCAGGTGTCGCACTGGTCGCCGCGCGCCCCCGGCGTCCCGCAGATCGGGCAGATGCCCTCGATGTAGCGGTCGGGCAGGGTGCGGCCGGTCGACGGGCTGATCGCGGAGCGGGTGATCTCCTGGACCATGTAGCCGTTGTCACGCACGGTGCGGAACATGTCCTGCACGACGCGGTAGTGGTTGCCGGCCGTGGTCCGGGTGAACAGATCGTAGGACAGACCGAGCGCGACGAGGTCCTCGACAATGGCCCTGTTGTTGCGGTCGGCGAGCTCGCGGGCGCTCACGCCCTCCTCGTCGGCGGCCACGAGGATGGGGGTGCCGTGCTCGTCGGTGCCCGAGACCATGAGGACGTCGTGGCCCGCCATGCGCATGTAGCGCGAGAAGACGTCGGAGGGGACACCGAAGCCGGCGACGTGACCGATGTGGCGCGGGCCGTTGGCGTATGGCCAGGCGACCGAGGACAGGATGTGGCTCATGACCGTAAGCCTATCCGGTCCCCCGTGACCAGCGGGTCCACGACCCGTATGGTACCAGCGGGTCCACGACCCGTATGGTAGAGGGATCCGGGTCGCCACTGCCGGGCCGCCCCTTCCGCGTCGAGGAGTTCTCCAATGTCCTATCCCCCGCCCTCCGGATCACCCTACCCCGCCGATCCGCAGCAGCCCGCGGGCGCGGGCTCGGCCCCGCAGGCCGACGGCTACGGCGCTCCCGCAGCGGGTCCGACGATGCCCCAGCCCGACCCGTACGCGCCCGCCGGCGCTTTTTCGATGCCGCCGCAGCCGGATCCCTACGGCTACGGCGCCCCCCAGCCCGCCACCGGCCCCACGGTCAAGAGCCGCAAACCCCCGGCCATCCTGCTCGCCGCCGGCGCCGTCGTGGCCGTCGTGGCGGCCATCGTCCTCGCGGTCTCGGCGGTCCCCATGGTCAATGCCACCAACTCCATGGCTCAGATCGCCCCGACCGGCACCTCGACCGCGTCGCTGAAGGCCGACTCCGACTACGGGCTGTACGGCAACGGCTCCTCGACGTGCAACGTGACCGGGCCCGACGGCAGCAACGTCCAGGTCAGCCCCCCGTCGTCGGACACGTCCACCACCCTGAACAACAAGACCATGTTCGGCCACTTCACGACGACCGCGTCGGGCGACCACACGATCTCCTGCACCACCTCCGGCGTCCAGGACGTCTACGTCGGCAACGCCATCTCGATGGGCGGCGTGGTGGGCACCGTCGCCGGCGTCCTGATCGGCATCGCCCTCGGCGTCGTCGGCGTGGCTCTGCTCATCGCCGGCGGCGTGTGGCTGGGCGTGCGCAGCTCGGGCAACAAGAAGGCTCTCCAGGGGCAGATCTCGTCCGGCTACACGGGGGCCGGGCAGTGGCCCGGAGCGTGAGGACGGTCATGGGGGCCGGGCGCCCATGACGGCGTGGAACCGGCCGCCCGCCCAGGGCTCCGCGATCGTCACCACCTGGGCCGGTCTGCGCCGCCGCTCGAGGCGTCCACGGATCACCATCCGTCTGGGCGCCTCGCTGCTGCTGATCGCCCTGGCCGTCCTCGTCCTCGCCCTGCGCACCAACCCGTCCAGAGCCAACGCGGCCGTACCTGTGACCGGCGACGGGACCCGGCGGAGCGTCACCCTGCGGGAGAACACGCAGTACGGCCTCTTCTCCGACGACCACAATCTGAGCTGCGAGGTGACGGCGCCCTCGGGCGAGGCGCTGACACTGTCGGACACGACCGGATACTCCGCCCGCACCTCCCGCCAGGTGCTCGGCTTCCGCTCCGCACGAGCCGGAACCTACACCGTCTCCTGCACGGGAACCGGTGAGATCACCGTCGATATCGCCGACATCTCCCCCGAATTCTCTCGCGCCACCCTCTTGTACACGTGCGCACTGACGACGGGGGCGCTCGGAGGCCTGCTCGTCCTGGCGGGCGCCGGCTGGCTCCTGGTGCTCCGGCAGCGCACCCGATCCGCCCTCGCGGGCCCCGCCGGTCCAGCGGGCTCGGCGCCCCCTCCAAGCACCGGTGCGCTCCCGCCCGGGCACACGCCGACTGCCGGACCCGACGCCGCAGGCGGCCCGTCGCAGCAGGTTCCGCCCGTCCTCTCCGCCTCGCGGGCGGCACCGCCGCCGGCCCCGACCAGCCCGTACGGCTACGGCCTGCCGCCGCAGCGGGTCATCTACCGGCCGGCACCGCCACGCGGCTCCGGCGGCCGACGGCCGCACTCGACCACTCCCGACTGACCGGCGTTCAGGCGCCGGAGGCGCTCGCCGCCCGCGAGGTGATGAGCTCGGCACCGGCGGCGCTCAACGCGGCGCGGGCCGCCTCGCCCTGCTCGGGGCTCACGGGTTCGGTCAGGTCGGTGAGCACGCGCACGGCGTAGCCTCGACGCAGGCCGTCCAGGGCGGTGTCCTTGACGCAGTGCGACTCGGCGAGCCCGACCACGTCCAAAGCCGTGACACCGGCGCCGGCCAGGAGATGATCGAGGTCGGTCCCGTCCTCGCTAACGCCCTCGAACCCCGAATAAGCGGCGGCGTACTGCCCCTTCTTGACGCGCGCATCCGGTTTCAGCTCCGCCAGCGCGGGGTGGAGCTCGGCTTCGGAGGTTCCGGCGACGCCGTGAGGCGGCCAGGTATCGATGAAGTCCGGTGCGGACGAGAAGTGCGAGCCGGGGTCGATGTGCCAGTCCTGCGTGGTGACCACCATCCGGTAATCGCCGCGGTGGGCGGCCACGTAGTCCGCGACGCGCGCGGCGACGGCGTCGCCGCCGGCGACGGCGAGCGCACCGCCCTCGCAGAAGGTCGGTTGAACATCGACGACGATCAGAGCGCGGACGGTCGGTGCAGGATCTATGGCACTGCTCTCTGTCATGACACCACCTTAGCGGAGGTGGCGGTCATGTCCAAGATCGCCCGCAGGGCTTTCCGCAGAATCTTCCGGGACGGCGTGCTCACCTCCCGCGGTCGGATCCGTCTCCCGCAGGGCGAGGGCGGCCCGGTACACCTCGTTGGGGCGCAGTCCAGTCCGTTGAGCCGTCCATCCGGCGGCCGACTTCAGCCTCATTCCGCCGTCGGCCAGTTCCAGAGCCTCCCGGGCGGCCGAATGCGGGTCGGCGGCGAGGGCCGGGGCCCCGGCGACGACGATAACGACTTCTCCCAGGACCGCCTCGGCGGTCGCCTCGACGAGTTCGCCCAGGGTCGCCCGCCGCACCTGCTCGTGAGTCTTGGTCAGCTCTCGGCACAGCGCCGCCCGACGCCGGGCCCCGAAGGCCCGCACCATGGCGTCCAGGGTGTCGCGAGTGCGGCGCGGGGATTCGAAGAAGATCATGGTGCGCCGCTCGGCGGCCAGGGCGGTCAGGGCGCGGTGCCGTTCACCGCGCCTGCGGGGCGGGAAGCCCTCGAAGGTGAAGCGATCACTGGCCAGCCCCGAGACGGCGAGCGCGGCGAGCACCGCGGAGGGACCGGGCGCGACGGTCACGGGCACGCCCTCATCGGCGGCGGCGACGACGAGCCTGTAGCCGGGATCGGACACCGAGGGCATGCCGGCGTCGGAGATGACGAGGACGCTGCGTCCCGAGCGCGCCTCTCGGATGAGCTCGGCCGCCCTGTCCCGCTCGTTGTGCTCGTGGAGGGCGAGCAGGCGCCCGCCCACGCGTACGCCCAGCCGCTGAGCGAGCGCGAGGGCCCGCCGAGTGTCCTCCGCGGCGACGACGTCGGCGTGCGCGAGCCCCGCCCGCAGTCGTGCGGAGGCGTCCCCGGCGTTTCCGATGGGAGTGGCCGCCAGGGTGATGGCGCCGCGGCTCGGCACGTCGGTGTCGGGCGGGGCCGGCTGCGCGTCCGGCAACGCCGGGGTGGTGTCACTCATGGTTCCAGTATGGTGGCCCGTTTAGACTCGCGGCCGTGATCTCACGCAGCGTTCCTTCGCCTGATGACGCCTCGGGCGCCTCTGCCAGCGACCCGCGACCCGCCGACGATCCCGTCGAGGGAGATCCCGCTGCCCCGGCTCAGGAGACGCAGTCCTCCACCCAATGGGCCGACCCGCGAGGGACGGGCCCCTTCGACACGTCGGGCCCCTACGAGGCGAGCCCCTACGGTCCGCTCCGTACGGCCGTGCAGCAGGAGGACGACGTCCGGAGCGCGCGGTCCACCCGGTCGGAGGACCAGTTGCGCTCAATACTCGGCCTGGACCCGGTGGGGTGGGTCCTGCCCGTCTCGGTCCGCCTCAACGGGTGGATCGTCACAGCGGTGACCGGGGTCATCGCCGTGCTGACCCGTTTCATCGGGCTGGGCCACCCGCATTCGCTCATGTTCGACGAGATCTACTACGTCAAGGACGCCTACGCCTTGTGGCACAACGGCTACGAGTCGACATGGTCCAAGGACTCCGATCCCCTATTCGCGCACGGCGACTTCTCGGGGCTCACGTCGGAGCCGTCCTTCGTGGTGCACCCTCAGCTCGGCAAGTGGATCATCGGGGCGGGCATGGAACTGTTCGGGGCGGACTCCTCATTCGGTTGGAGATTCATGCCCGCCCTGGCGGGCGTGGCCACCGTCGTGCTGCTGACCAGGCTGACCATGCGTCTGACCCGCTCGCCCCTCCTGGCCGGGCTCGCCGGGCTCCTGCTCGCTATCGACGGTACGGCCATCACCGAGTCCCGCATCGGACTCCTCGACATCTTCATCGGTTTCTTCGCAACCCTGACCGTCTACTTCGTCGTGCGGGATCGGGAGTGGTCGCGCGCCCGGCTCGCCCGCGACTTGTCGGGCACCGCCATCGGACATCTGGCGCCGCGCGCGCATCTGCGCCCGTGGCTGCTGGCCGCGGGGATCGCCGCGGGCCTGACCTGTTCGATCAAGTGGTCCGGCCTCTATCTGCTGGCGGCGGTCGGGGTCCTCGTGGTCGTCTGGGATATGCTGGCACTGCAGCGCGTGGAGGCCAGGGCATGGCTCCTTGAGGGCCTTATCGCGCGCAGCTTCGGCGATTTTCTGCGCCTGGTCCCGACCGCCCTGGTCGTGTACGTGGCCGGCTGGTGGTCGTGGTTCCTTCACGCGGACGCGTACAAGCACGGGTGGGCCGCCAGTGAGCGGTTGACCAACGGCACTGTGACGCGCTCGTGGTTGCCCGATTCTCTCAACGATTTGCTGGAATACCACCAGGTCGCCTACGGCTTCCACGTGAAGCTGAATTCGCCCCACCAGTACATGTCCAAGCCGATCGGCTGGCTCGTGCAGTGGCGGCCGACGTCGTTCTACTGGCCCAGTGCCGAAGAGCTCGGCGGACGGGATTGCGGCTCCGACCGCTGCGTTGCGGCCATCACCTCCATCGGTAATATCCCTATCTGGTGGTCGGCGCTCGTCGCCCTCGTCTTCGCGGTCGCCGTCCTGGCGGTCAAGAACCGCGATTGGCGGGTGTGGGTGGCGCTCGTCGGCTATGCGGGCCTCTACCTGCCGTGGTTCCTGTACGGAAAACGCACGATTTTCACGTTCTACACCGTAGCCTTCGTGCCGTTCGTCGTGCTGGTACTGGTCCTGTCTCTCGGCTCGGCGATGGGCGCGCTCGCTCCCGTTCCCGGATCGCGCGAGGCGGAGTACGAGGACCGGATGCTGCGGCTGGGGTACCTGGGCGAGGACCGGCCGCATCCCCGGGGCGCGTTGGCGGCCTACCTCGGTTTCGGCACACAGCCCACACGACTGCGGCTGTCACAGGAGTGGACGGGCGTGCCCGCGTGGCGTCTGCACGTCGAGGGCGTCGTCTTGACGGCCTGCGTCGTACTCGCCTCGGTGGTGTTCGCGATCCTATGGTGGCCGATCTGGACCGGCGAGCCGGTGCCCTATGATTTCTGGCGCTGGCATATGATTCTGCCGTCCTGGATCTGAGCGGACGCTTCATCGCTTCACGACGCAAAGAACACGCGCATTTGGACGGATAACACGTGTGGTTCGTGTTTTGGTGGTGTGTGGGGGCTCGGTGGTGTCCTACTCTTCCGTTCCCTGGTGGGAGCAGTACCATGGGCGCTGGAGGGCTTAGCTTCCGGGTTCGGGATGGGTCCGGGCGTGACTCCTCCGCTATGACCACCGAGACGTGGTCCGGGGCCTGCCTGCGCGGCGTGTGGCGTGTGTTGGGTGGGTTGGTCGTGGACCGTATAGTGGACGCGTTGGTTTGTCTTGCGCAAGAGAGTGTGCGGATTGGTCTTGTGTGTGATCGGCCGTGTTAGTACCGGTCGGCTTGGTACCCGTTACTGGGTGTCCACCTCCGGCCTATCAACCCAGTCATCATCTGGGGGCCTTCCCACCCCTCCCCTCTATTCACTATAGCGAAAAAGAAAGGAGGGGGTGGTGGAGACCTGGTCTTGAAGATGGTTTCCCGCTTAGATGCTTTCAGCGGTTATCCATGTCCGGACGTAGCTAACCAGCCGTGCTCCTGGCGGAACAACTGGCATACCAGAGGTTCGTCCGTCCCGGTCCTCTCGTACTAGGGACAGGCCTTCTCAAGTCTCCTGCGCGCGCAGAGGATAGGGACCGAACTGTCTCACGACGTTCTAAACCCAGCTCGCGTACCGCTTTAATGGGCGAACAGCCCAACCCTTGGGACCTGCTCCAGCCCCAGGATGCGACGAGCCGACATCGAGGTGCCAAACCATGCCGTCGATATGGACTCTTGGGCAGGATCAGCCTGTTATCCCCGGGGTACCTTTTATCCGTTGAGCGACGACCCACCCACACGGGATCGCCGGATCACTAGTTCCTACTTTCGTACCTGCTCGACCCGTCAGTCTCACAGTCAAGCTCCCTTGTGCACTTGCACTCACTACCTGATGACCGACCAGGCTGAGGGAACCTTTGAGCGCCTCCGTTACTCTTTAGGAGGCAACCGCCCCAGTTAAACTACCCGCCAGGCACTGTCCCTGGCCCGGATCACGAGCCGAGGTTCAGGCGCACGCCCAGGCCAGAGTGGTATTTCAACAACGACTCCACCATCACTAGCGTGACAGCTTCACGGTCTCCCACCTATCCTGCACAAGCCACAGCGAACACCAATACCAAGTTGTAGTAAAGGTCCCGGGGTCTTTCCGTCCTTCTGCGCGAAACGAGCATCTTTACTC
>ERZ772971.35-NODE-35-length-83965-cov-7.876916_pt1 | contig 83965 bp, 89 predicted proteins | sample MGYA00511943_ERZ772971 | MGnify/ENA primary metagenome ERZ772971 (study PRJEB29015, sample SAMEA2737929) | human oral metagenome | biome: human oral; feature: human-associated habitat; material: dental | place: China | collected 2144 ... | reverse complement strand
AACGCTTGCCCCCTACGTATTACCGCGGCTGCTGGCACGTAGTTAGCCGGGGCTTGCTCCTAAGGTACCGTCATTTGTTTCTTCCCTTAGAACAGAAGTTTACAACCCGAAGGCCTTCATCCTTCACGCGGCGTTGCTGCATCAGGCTTTCGCCCATTGTGCAAGATTCCCTACTGCTGCCTTCCGTAGAAGTTTGGACCGTGTCTCAGTTCCAATGTGGCCGATCACCCTCTCAGGTCGGCTACTGATCGTCACCTTGGTGAGCCGTTACCTCACCAACTAGTTAATCAGACGCAGGCCCATCCCTGACCGATAAATCTTTGACCGATGAAGCATGTGCTTCTACGGTGTCATGAGGTTTTAATCATCGTTTCCAATGGCTATCCCTCTGTCAGGGGCAGGTTGCCTACGCGTTACTCACCCGTCCGCCGCTGTCCGTTAGCATAATCCCCCGAAGGTTCATGCGCTAACATCTCGCTCGACTTGCATGTATTAGGCACGCCGCCAGCGTTCATCCTGAGCCAGGATCAAACTCTTAATAAATGTTATCTGAAGAATCTTTCGATTCGTCCAAATCCTGTTAATGGATGACGCTTATCGCGTCTCGACTCGTTATTTCCGAATCATTGTTGTTTGTGTTTGAATTGTACAGGGACATACGACATATTGTACATCGTTTGTCTCTTATACGATCTTGAGATCTAATCTCCGGTTTTCACCGTGTCGATCTCTTGACCAGTTTCTACACTATGAAGTTGTCATGGTTCTGCTGACTGCGTTTGAGCGATTTTTGTTGCCCGCCCTCTCGCGACAGCTTAATCATTATAGCGCACCATTTTGGACTCGTCAAGCACTTTTTTCATCTTTTTTTAGATTTCTTGCTTGCCACGCCCTGGCCCGCTCACTCGTCACATAATTAAAGTAACGAGTGTTGTTATTATAGGAAATATAACACTATTGGTCAATAGCTTTTTGCACTTTAAATTACTACATATTTTATTATTATCTATTTCATATTTTCATATCTATATATATGTATTACTTATCTACATTTCACCTATATATGCACTGTTGATTTTTATAGCTTTCATCTGTGCTGTGCATTTTATCCTATATATACTGCCCTCATTTACGCATTTACCTATATGTATGTATTTTTGTCTTTTCTTCGTTGGTTTTTTTGGTAAAAAAAGTAAAAAGGCGCGGAATCTCTCCACACCTTTGTTTTTTCTATTATTCCCAGTATGTACGGTTCTAAAGTTTTCTTTCCGTAGACTTTATAGTTTTATCAATCTTTGACTGCCAATTCCCGTCAGTTGCGTTAGTGCTCCTTGGTACTTAGTCCTCGGTACTTAGCACCCGGCACCCGGCACTTGGCACTTGGCACTTGGCACTTGGCACTTGGCACTTGGCACTTGGCACTATAAATTTTACTTCCTATTTCTTGTTTCTTATTTCTTATTTCTTCTTGCTCCAGCTATGCTCTCGCGTCTTGACCTTTCTTTTGAGATTTCCTCTTCAAGCTGCTTAATTTTGTTGCGCTGCTCTCTAGATCTACGTGTAGCCTCAATAGCTATCCTTGTATTCCTCTTTTCTTCTCTTTTTGCTCTTTCAAGCTTTTCTTCATTTTTGCTTAAGAATTCAGGCTTGTTATAATCTAAGCTCATACCTATTCTAAATCTGTCTATTCCAATAAGAATGGCCGCAATCCCAATAAGCAGCATCACGTGCAAATTTAGCACACTCTTGTTGAAGAACATGTAGGCGCCGAGCAATGTCATGGCTGTACCGAGGATAAAAGTTCTTTTCTCACTTAAAGAGTTTGTCTTAATATCGATATTTATACTAAAGTCAGCTGCTAGTCCGCTGGTCATGAGCATCATCGCAAAGATTGCTGTTACAGCTACATCCTCACTCACCTGTCCAGACAAGAACATTACTCCTAAAAATGCAGAGATTACTGCCTGAACAACGTAAGTCTTAGTTATCATGTTCTCTTCATATCCAACATTTCTGAACACGACGAGTTCTAATATTCCCATGATAAGCAGCGCGCTACCCACAACAAATGCAACCGATGTAAATGCTGCTGTTGAATTGGCAACACAGAACGTACCTACTACTACCATTATTGCACTAGAAATCATAGCTAATAATCTCATCTAGCACCTCCTAATTGTTTCTAACTTATTAAGTTTATCACACTCGCTATTTTGCCGCAATGAACCTTTATAGCTATACATAACTCGTTTTCAGGTTGGCTAATTTCAAGACTGTTTCTTATCACAAAATATTTGTCATAAAATTGTTTTAATTGCACCACGTAGCTATTTATAGTATAAATATCGTTGCGAAATATTTTATTTAATTGAGGGGGTTCTATATGAAATCCATTTTTAGAGCTTGGAACAAACTAAGCTTGATTGTACAAATCATCATCGGTCTTGTTATCGGCATTTCGCTTGCCGTTATCGCACCAAAGCAACTCGCATTTTTAACATTATTTGGCGACTTATTCGTTGGGGCACTCAAAGCAATCGCTCCTCTGATGGTATTTATCCTTGTAATGGCTGCTATCGCCCAGCATAAATCCGGAACGAAAACTAATATGTCCACAGTTATTGTCCTATATATTGTTGGTACACTTTCCGCAGGACTCTGTGCTGTCGTTGCCAGCTTCTTATTTCCACAGACTCTTATTCTTGCAAAGTCTGCTGAAAAGGTGGCTGCACCTGACAATATCATATCAGTACTTAAGACGGTCCTTCTAAATGCCATCGACAACCCGATTAACGCAATTGTTAATACAAACTTCCTCGGCGTTCTCGCATGGGCGATTATTATCGGTGTCGCTCTAAGGTCGGCATCTGACTCTACAAAGGATCTTTTATCAGATTTATCTGATGCGATTACTAAGTGTGTTCGCTGGATCATCCAGTTTGCGCCTATCGGCGTAATGGGGCTAGTATTTAACTCTATTTCTACTAGCGGTATAGGAGCACTTGCAAAATACGCATCACTTATTCTACTCCTCGTTGGAACTATGGTGTTTATAGCTCTTGTTGTTAACCCGCTTATCGTATTTTTGGCATCGCACCAGAACCCTTATCCACTTGTATTTAAGTGCCTAAGTAACAGCGGTATAACGGCATTCTTTACGCGAAGCTCTGCGGCTAATATTCCAGTTAATTTAGAGCTGTGCGAAGACCTCGGTCTAGATGTGAACACTTATCCAATTTCAATTCCACTAGGAGCAACCATAAATATGGCTGGTGCAGCTGTTACCATCGCAGTCATGTCATTAGCAGCTTGTAATACGATGGGAGTAAAGGTTGATATCCCTTCTGCAATCTTGCTGATATTCTTGACTGCAATTAGTGCCGCTGGCGCTTCCGGAGTTGCAGGAGGCTCACTGCTGCTGATTCCACTGGCATGCTCACTGTTCGGGCTGCCTGCAGACATTTCAATGCAGGTTGTTGGTGTTGGATTTATCTGCGGAGTAATTCAGGACTCTTGTGAGACTGCACTGAACTCATCTACAGATGTTCTGCTGACGGCAACAGCTGAGCTTCATGAATACAGAAAAAGAGGCGAGAAGAAGGTTCTCAACATCAAGTAATTTTGATTGATTCAAACCTATATCTAATGAAGCCTTGAATTATGAAGGATTCTCTTCACTTACTTATTGAGCATCTTACATGGCTCTTTCAGTATTCAGCGTGACGTTCATTTAGATATGCTCGAGGGACTATATCTATATATTGATATATAGACGAGAAGCTTGAGGTAGCTATAACCAGAAACAAAAGCTTGGGGATGATGCCCCAAGCTTTTTTATTTCTGTGCCACAAGGCACTTCTATTCTATTTGTTTTTACATCAATCGGTTTTGCAATGTTACCAACATATCAGACATTCTACTTAAGCATCAGCACCGCCATCTGTCCGCCTCGTTTGAGTCCATCTCTTCTGTGAGAGAAGTACTTTTTTCTCTCGGCAAACGTGCATCTACCGTCAATCTCTATCTGTGATTCGGGAATGCCAGTACTCATAAGAACAGCCTTATTGACTATCGGTAGTGAGACATAGAACTTGCCTCTTTCTGGATTATACGTATATGCTCCAGGAATATCCTTTACACTCATATTCGAAATCGCTGATATTACATCTTCACCGCACTCGAAGTTTTTCATTGAAATGCACGGACCAATTGCAGCGTATAAATCAGCAGGATTTGAATCGAACTCTTCCTTCATCTTTTCCACTGTACGTCTTGCAATTTCGAGAGTTGTTCCTCTCCATCCCGCATGACTAAGTCCTATAGCCTCGTTAACAGGATCATAGATATAGATTGGCGCACAATCTGCATGCGACGTAATTAGTGCAACGCCCTTAGCGTTTGTCACCATCCCATCTACACCTAGCCGCCTTGGTTTATACAGTCCTTCACCGCAGTTCTCTTCATCTACGCGGATTACCTCGCTACTATGCGTCTGGTGAAGCATGACGAGCTGCCGTGTGTCAATTCCAAGCGAATCGCACCATAGCTTGTAATTTTCGAGGATATTTGCAAGGGCATCATCTGTCGTCAGACTCAGATTCATCGAGTCATAACACCCCGTGCTCACCCCGCCATTTCGAGTGCTATAGTCACATACTAACTTGTCCTTAAATTGTTCGAACATCTAATAGAAACCTTACTTTGATGCTGCAGCTGCGAATACGATTGAGTAGAACTTCTCGTCAGCGCCGGAGCCACGTGAAGTGAGTACGATTGGAGCCTTTGCGCCAACGACAAGACCGGTCATTCTACCGCCGCCCTGGATTACCCAAGACTTTCCGATGAAGTTCCCTGCAGCCATATCTGGAACGAGTAGAACGTCCGCATCACCTGCTACTGGGCTCTCGAATCCCTTGAAGTCAGCTATTTCCTTGCTTAGTGCGATATCGTAAGAGATTGGTCCCTCTATTACGCAGTCCTTTATTTCACCCTTCTCGTTCATTTCCTTTAGAGCTGCTGCATCTACTGATTCAGGTGCCTTTTCGTTGAGCTTTTCAGCTGCACAAAGTGCTGCAACCTTAGGGTTCTCATACCCCATGTTATTAAGAGCTCCAACTGCATTCTCAACAATCTGAGCTTTCTGCTCTAGTGTTGGGTGAAGGAGCATTCCTCCGTCTGTCAGAACTACTAGCTTGTGGTAGTTTGGAACTTCGAACAGTCCTACGTGGGACATTACCTTGCCCATGTTGAGACCAGTTTCTTTATTTACAACCTGCTTGAGAAGATCAGATGTCTGCATCTTGCCCTTCATAAGGAAGTCGCCCTTGCCTTCGTTGATAAGTCTTACAGCAATCTTAGCGATTTCAACGTCGTCATCTGCATTGTAGATTGTTGCATCTTCTAGAGCTAGACCATGTTCTTTAATAATCTCTCTAATCATATCCTCTTTGCCAACGAGAACTGCCTCAACGATGCCTTCCTTAACTGCCTCATTTACAGCCTCAAGAGAGTGCTCGTCGTGAGCGCAAGCTAGGACAATTCTCTTCTTGACAGGATTACTTCTAACCATTTCTGCCATTTCTGCAAAATTCTTTAACATACATTACCTCCTTAAATAACATAACAATTACTTTGTATGTCTGCCGTGGACTTGTTATTTCCTTAAGCTCCTATATTATAGCATAAAGGCAGCTTATTACATTAGTTATATATGCCATTACCGCCATAATTCATGAGCTTTTTGACAGATTTAGTAAAAAAGGAGAAGGTCTCCCCTCTCCTTAATCATCTTATTAAACATTCATCAAAGCAGCTAATCAATATACGACACGATTAGCTGTGGATACATTATAGGTCGTATCCTGCCTTGAATGCCTTCTTGTTGAGCTCAACAAACTTAGGCTTTACGTTCTTCTCAATCTGAGCATCCCAATCTACATCGTCTAGAGAGCCTATTGCCTTAACGAGCGCTCCGAGTAGTACCACGTTCATAGCTTTAGCATTTCCAAGGTCTGTAGCGATTTCTCCAGCCTTAACTGCAGTTACCTGGCACTTTGACTTTAGATCCTCGATGATATCATCTGGATACTCTGCCTTGCCTAGGTTTACTGGAGCAGGGTTGATTTTGAAGTCGTTAACTACCATCTTACCGCCTACCTTGAGGTACTCGAGCCATCTTAAGGCTTCCATTCTCTCAAATGCTACGATTACGTCTGCAGAACCCTTTCCTACGATTGGGGAAAGAACTTCTTTACCATATCTTACCTGAGTGCTTACACTTCCGCCACGCTGTGACATACCGTGAATCTCACTCATCTTAACATCGTAACCAGCTTCCATTAGGCCGCTCGTAAGAATCTTACTTGCAAGGATTGTTCCCTGTCCACCTACTCCTACGAGGAGAATATTCTTAACATCACTCATTATCTCTGCACCTCCTCAATAGCATCAAATGGGCATACCTGCTTGCAGACTGTACAGCCTACGCAGCTATTAACATCGATAACAACATCATCCTTTGAAGACATGAGAGCTGGGCAACCTGTTCTTACGCAAGCCTTACAGTTTCTGCACTTGTCCTGAATGATGTGGCACTGAGTCTGGTGTAGTCCCTTGAACTCGTCAAGATCCTGCTGGCTGAACTTCTTGAGTACGCATGGCCATCTTGTAATGATAACTGTTGGCTCTTCGCTAGCGATGCAAGCGTCGAGGACCTTATCAACTTCGTCAAGGTGTAGAGGATTTACTGTGTAAATGTTCTCTTCCTTGATTCCTACTGCCTTAACTAGAGCTGGAATATCAACCTCTGGTGCTGGCTTACCCATGAGTGTGAATCCTGTTCCAGGGTTCTCCTGGTGACCAGTCATACCAGTGATTCTGTTGTCGAGGATAACGCTGATGCTATCACTCTGGTTGTATACAGCATCCATCAAACTTGTGATACCGCTGTGGAAGAATGTGGAGTCTCCAAGTACACCTACTGCCTTAGTCTTTGCACCTGCAACCTTGTAAGCCTGTGCAGCACCGTGAGCCATTGATAGGGACGCTCCCATACAAATAGCTGTATCAAGTGCGCTAAGAGGAGCGTTTGCTCCGAGTGTATAGCAACCGATGTCTCCGTTGATCATGAGGCCTTTCTTCTTCTTGATTGCCTGGAAGAAGCCTCTGTGAGGACATCCTGCACATAGCGTTGGAGGACGTACAACAGACTGTAGGTCTGACTCATAAGACTCTGGCTTAACTCCTGTGAGCGCCTCTCTAACGATATCTGTGTTGAGCTCATCGAACTTTGGAATCTGCTGATTTCCAATGCACTCAATTCCGTGAATCTCGAGGAACTCCTGTAGATATGGGTCCATCTCTTCGATTACATATACCTTATCTACCTTGCTGCAGAAATCCTTGATTAGGTCTGTAGGTAGAGGGAATGTCATTCCTAGCTTGAGGTATGAAGCATCCTCGCCAAATGTTTCCTTAGCATACTGATAAGAAATACCAGATGTAACAACACCGATCTTAGTCGAATGCCACTCAGGCTGGTTGATTTCTGTTTCATTTGCATAAGCTTCCATGTTAGCTAGCTTAGTCTCGAGGTTAACTCTCATCTTCTTAGCATTAGCTGGTGCGGAAACGTACTTTTCAATCTGCTTCTTGTAAGGAACGTACTCGTGCTCTTCTCTATCGCCGAGTTCTACGATTCCCTTTGAGTGACAGACTCTAGTTGTTACATGGAAAAGAACTGGAGCATCGAATCTCTCGGAAAGACCAAATGCCATCTTCATGTAATCCTTACACTCCTGAGAGTTGGAAGGTTCTAGCATGAGCAGTCTTGCTGCCTTTGCGTAGTTTCTGTTGTCCTGCTCATTCTGTGAGCTGTGCTGACCTGGGTCGTCAGCGGATACGATAACAAATCCACCTGTAACTCCAGTATATGCGATTGTGAAGATAGGGTCTGCTGCAACGTTAACACCTACGTGCTTCATAGCGCAGAACGATCTAACACCTGCAATTGATGCACCGATAGCAGCCTCTGCAGCTACCTTCTCGTTAGGAGCCCACTCTGAGTACACATCATCCTTGTACTGAGGCATGTTCTCGAGGATCTCGGTGCTTGGAGTACCGGGATAAGCCGAAGCAAACTGGCAGCCACCTTCATATGCGCCGCGAGCAATAGCTTCGTTGCCCGACATAATTACTTTCATCTACTTACCTCCTTAAGTTTAACCGCATTAAACTTGTCATAAATATAATTGAATTATACAAATGAATATATTGCTCGTCAAACAATGTCTTTTCGCTATTTTTTTGCTATTTTGTAGCTTTTGACAAAATTATATGTGGTCATACTACAATTTTTGTATGTTTAGCCTTTATTTATGCGACTATGATTATATTTTTATAAGAATTTTACATTTTAGCTGAAAATAATTTAGCGAATAATATCCGTTTACAAATTAAACAGTTTGATATGCTATGCACTGTTCTCTTTCCATAAAAAAATGTATTCCTCGTGATGAATCCTTCCACCGATCAGGCTCGAATCCGTTAGCTGGCTCTACCCATTTTCCTCGTTCATAATAGAAATCTGGATCTACCGTGGACTGAGCCCAGTCGTAGCTGATAGTCTCATCTATGCTCTTAATCGATAGCACCTTGGCCTTGTCACATCTGCAGGTTTCCCGCGTAGCCGAGACCCGACGTGCCTCTTTTGGAACTAGAAGCTGAACCACCCTTAGTTCAGAGCAACATTTCCATGCTATAAATGCACCTGACTCTGGAGGCACCATCCTGTACCATTTGGTATTTTCGTCTACGATTATGCCATCGAGATTGGCGTCCTCGAGGACTGCGGCATACAGATTTGCTCCGCTTAGGTCGCTGTCCGAGAGGTCGATATCGCGGAAGATGGCTTCGGTCATATCGGACCTTACGAACCTGCATCCTTGCATCGGGCACTCTCGGAAGAGTGTGCCCGATACGCTGGACCCACTGAAGTCTGCACCTCTGAGGTTGCAGTTCTCAAAGCTGCAGAGTTTAAATGTAATATTTGTCAAATCAAAGCCTTCGAGACATGTATCCTTGATGATGCTCTCTTCTACTATAAGCCTCTCAGATTTATCTCTACCTGTTATTAAATTTATAAATTCATCTGCTGTGAATGCTTTATTCATTAACCTTCACCTCCTCAGTTTCTTGTTATATTTCTAGTTCTTCCCATGCATTTCTATACCTTTGTCATTTAAAGTTGGCAGATTAACACCCCTCTACACATGTATCATGCCAATTGCCCCCTTATGTATCACACATACATTAAAACATTTAAAAATATAGGAGAGCATTGATATTACTGAAATCACGAAGCTATCCTCTAACTGAATTATATCACTTACCGCTGTGTTTTAAACTGGCGAAGGGGGGTCTACTATAGAAATGTGCACAATAATACGAAATACGAAGTCAAAAAACTTATATATCTATCCTTCCTGCTATCATTGTGTATTTTCACAAAGGATTTTAATAATTTTGGATTTTTTCTTGACTTTAATCCAAAGTTGGTATTAGTATAAAAGTAGCTTTTGAATAAGACTGACTCGATAGAGGTCGCGGAGCTCAAGAGTACCTGGTAGCTACAGCGTGGGAAGCTGCTGCTAGGGAAAGGGAAATCCGCCGAAGGGAATATCACCCCAATGATATTTTCTGGGCCGGTGCATAATATGCGCCGAACTGTCACATCGTAAAATGTGGAGCGCTATCAATGGTATATAGCTAATGCGTATTTTGCATTGCTTACGTACGAACCATGGATACGTTTCAGACGTTATTCATGGCTATTTTATTTATACGGAGGTTTTAAAATGATACGCATTAACAAAAGCAGAATTATGTACGTGTTCGGGCTTACCGCACTCTTCATAGCGGCTGTGCCGATTGTGGCAATGGCTGCTGACAGTAAGCCAGCAATGTATGCAACGATATGGGCTGTTCTACCGCCTATCGTCGCTATCGGACTAGCACTCATAACAAAAGAAGTATACAGCTCGCTGTTCATCGGAATTCTTGCAGGTGGACTTATATATTCTGGAATGAATTTCCCTAAATTCATGAATCAGGTGATGATAGATGGATTCGTTTCATCACTGTCTTCAGCGAGTAATGTAGGAATCCTAGTATTCCTAGTTATACTCGGTATGCTCGTCGCTATGATGAATCTATCAGGTGGTTCCGCTGCTTTCGGAAATTGGGCAGCTCAGAGGATTAAAACTCGCCGCGGCGCACAGTACTCGACCGTTACTCTCGGAATTCTCATATTCGTTGACGATTACTTCAACTGCTTAACAGTTGGGAGCGTTATGAAGCCACTTACCGACAAATACAACATATCGAGGGCTAAGCTGGCATATTTGATAGATGCAACTGCAGCGCCAGTCTGCATATTAGCACCTATTTCATCTTGGGCTGCAGCTGTAAGCGGTTTTGTAGAGGGAAAAAATGGCCTAAGCATATTCATTCAGGCTATTCCTTATAACTTCTACGCACTTCTCACTATAGCCATGATGTTCATGATTATAACTATGAATTTCGATTACGGAAAAATGGCAACTTATGAGAAAAATGCCGTAGAAAACGGCGACCTCTTTACAGTGCAAGATACTGCAGCATTGAAGAATGACAGTGCTGTCGAGACAGTGCATCAAGGAATAGTAATGGATTTGATGTTCCCGGTAATAGTGCTCATCATCTCTTGCATCACTGGCATGCTATATACTGGAGGCTTCTGGAGCGGCAAATCATTTGTAACTGCATTCGCAGGCTGCGATGCATCCACGTCTCTAGTACTCGGAAGTGTTGTTTCACTGGTTATTACTATCGTCTACTACATGATTAGAAGAGTCGTTCCTTTCTCGGAGCTTATGGAATGTGTTCCTGAAGGATTCAAATCAATGGTTTCACCAATCCTCGTTCTTACGATGGCATGGACTCTAAAAACTATGACTGATTCCCTCGGTCTCGCGCAGTTCGTTGCCAATATGATGGATAAAATTCCTGGTGGATTGATTATGGTAATACCTGCGATGTTCTTCCTAGTATCATGTGCTCTTGGTTTTGCTTCTGGCACATCGTGGGGAACTTTTGGAATACTAATTCCTATAGCACTTGCAGTAACTGCGAATAGACCTGATATGATGATTGTACTCATATCTTCCTGCATGGCTGGTGGAGTTTGTGGTGACCACTGCTCGCCGATCTCAGATACGACTATCATGTCATCTGCTGGCGCAGCTGTTAGGCACCTTAGCCACGTCGAGACTCAGCTACCTTATGCTATGACCGTTCTATCTGTATCAGCCGTATGCTATGTAATCGCTGGCATCATGGAATCTCCATGGGTTGCACTTGCGGTAGGGCTCGTACTCCTATATGTAGTTCTGCGCTTCTTCAAGAGAAGAGAAGGTTCGTATGTAGTTGATGAAACTCAGGCTATTGAGACTGCAACTGCCCAGGGTTAAGAAGTATAATATCGATGGATCTTTGAAAAATATTATCTTTAACTTTGCTGAAAAAGACTGAAAGAGGGAGCTATCACTGCTATGTGATAGCTCCCTTTCTTCATTTATCGATCAGAGATACATAAATGGAAGTATATGCATTGTAGCCGCTATGATAAACAGACCTAATAGGATGAACATGCTCCCGAGAAGACAGAAGGCCTTCTTGCCATTACTATTTATATCTTGCGGGTTTAACTCCTCTATATAAAATCTAGCAGATGAGCGTTTGTCGTAAATTACAGTGATGGGTACCTCACCTTTCCGCTCACACTTTCTTAAAAATGAAGCCTTGCTATCTAAACCAAAGAATGTTTTGTTGTATCTAAGATTTCTACCGCTTTCACTTTTGAACGAAATCTCGCAGTCACACTCGAAGCTATATCTAGTGCTTCTGATCTCGAGCACCTTTAGGAAGCCTTCAGTTTCAATTGCATTTGTGCCATCTAGCACTAGACTATTAATATCCTTTTCCTTACCTGAACAAAGTCGCCCTGTATATATAAATATCCAGCCTATTAATATCATTATAAGAGCTATAAAATACATCATCTAATCTGCTACCATTAGTAATCCTAGTTGTTCTGCACTAGCGCAAGCAATGTTTTATAAGCCACAGGTCCAGCAACCTTATAGCCAGTGCCACCGTTTTTCACCCATACTACGAAAGCATATGGATGATCTGCATCATCTATAAATCCAACAAACCACGCATCAGGGGTTCCACTCCCAGTCTCTGCTGTTCCAGACTTTGCATAGATGTCGAGTTCTCGAAAATTACTCTCTCCATATGTAACCTTAACGTCATTTTTCATCATGCTCTTCATCTTACCTGCGGTACCACTGCTCAGGTAATTACCTAATGAATCACCACCGGTAACCTTTTTAAGGAAATTAGATGAACTTATTATATAAGGATTTATAGCCTTGCCGCCATTTGCAATAGCGCCCATATAGACCATCATCGAGGCGGGATTTACGAGGTCCTCCGCCTGCCCGATTCCCGCCCAACTAAGTTTAACTGGGTCATCCTTTGGAAAAACGAATGTCCCCTTTGCTGTCTTAATTCCGTTTATATCGAGTGAGTTGGTCAGCCCAATCTTCTTGACATAATCCTTCATGGCACTTGCGCCAACCTTACGAGTGATTTCTCCAAATGCACCGTTACAAGACTTTGCGAGCGCCATCTCGAAGTCAACATGTCCATGTCGCTCCGTGCACTTTATCGGTGACCCATTTACATACGTAACACCAGTACAGTTAAAGCTGAAATCATCTATATCATCGACATTATCAATTGCCGCCGCAGCGGTTACTGTCTTAAATGTCGAACCCGGCGTGAGCCTTCCCGATAGGAATGTATTGAAATATTCAGATGAACTGGAATTCGTCGGAAGTGACCCTTTAGGATCAACAGATGGCGTGCACACCATGGCCATTATCTCTCCGGTTTTATAGTTGTATACCCCAACCATTCCCTGACGGTTACCGAGCGCCTTGTACGCAGCTAAATTAGCCTTTGCATCTATGGTCAAATTGATTTTGCTTCCGTCCTTAGTGGTATCATAGGTCCCGTTTAGCAGGTCGTACCCTATGAGCTGTGGCCTAAAGACGTTGATTGCACCTGTCGCAATATTGCCCTTTGGATCTCCAACCGCATGTACAGTTGCCTTTCTAAGTGAAGCATCAGAAGGATACACGAGTCCATCCTTTGTGCAGTTAAGCAGCATCACGCCATTTCTGTCATAGATAGTGCCGCGGTTGACTTCACCATTAGTATATATCTGCCTATTTCCATAGAAGCTCGCCCAGTCTTGTCCCTTTGTTACGAACCTCCATGTAAAAATCAATATTCCTATGAATAGCGACGCGGCAAGCAGCAGACAGATATTCGCTCTACGCTCTAGTTTCCGCATATGCTACCTCCTTTTGCATTCGTTCCCATCAAGGCCTCCTCTTAATCGCAAGGCTTGCATCCTTACGCATATCCGCAGCCTTAAAGTAGGCCAGCATCGCCCATGAACACATCGCACTCGTACCACCCGTAGAGACGAACGGGAAGGTAACTCCGGTTAGCGGAAACAGATCTACTGCTCCAAATATATTTAGCATGGTCTGAAAGATCATCATCGTCGCAGCACCGCATGCTGCTATCGTATAGAAAGCTGATCTTCCTGCCACGATTGAATTTACCGCAAACAGCGAGAGGGTAATGATACACAGAACGAGCAGAATTGATATTATGAGCCCCCATTCTTCAGTGACAAACCCGAATACGAGGTCTGTGTTGGAGGCTGCAACGGTCTTTAAGGATCCATTACCTGCGCCAAGGCCGAGGAGACCTCCACCGGATGCATAGGACATGGTTCTAGTTTGCTGATATCCCATACCGTTGATAAAATCCGGTTCCCACACATGCCCCCAAGCATTAAATCTACTCAATATGTATGGCTTAAACCTGAGCACAAGTATGCCCATGATTCCAGCCGCCCCTATCGTGAGTATAAGTCTCGAAAAATCACCACTCCTTAGGAACGAAATCACCAGATATGTAACGAAGAAGATAAGCGCACCTCCGAAGTCTCCCATCTTAGCAAGGCAAGCCAGGCAGAATAAGGAGAACAGCATGAAGCCGTAGAGATTTTTCTTGTTAAAGAGATTCTCCATCGTCGCTGCCCCGATGCATATGAATGCGAGCTTTACGATTTCAGAAGGCTGAATTGAGATGCCACCGACTGTAACCCAGTTAGCAGCTCCGAATTTAGTCGTTCCAAATATCACATTGAAAAGCAAAAGTCCTATAGCAAGAACAGCGAGTACCGGCTTAATCTTCTCCGTCCTCTTGAGGTCACGCATATAAATACACATGAATATAAATATAAATATACCGACAAGAGTCGCGATATACTGTTTCATGGTGAGCGAAGGATTTGCGGAGGTCGTGACCGCTAGCCCAATAGTCGACATAAAGAAGGCTATCATCTCCATCTCGAACCCCTTGCTGCCCATTGCCCTAAAGAGAATCACATAAACCCACATAGTAGCGGAAAGTAGCGGAATTGAAAGAAGCGCCCCAGGAGTAAGATTCGTTCCCATGCCAATTATCAGTTGTATCATCGTCAGAAATTGAAATGCAGTGATAGCAACCATAAGTGGCCATGGCGAGACAGGTTTCTTGTCCATCGAGCGCATAGCATCATTATTTTTCTCCTCTTCGACACTTATCGCAGCGAGCGTGCACTTTGCGCCGCCCATTATGATTTCGTCGCCAGGATTTATTATGTATTTCTTACGCGGAATGAGCTGAATCCCATTGATAATAGTTCCATTCTTGGAATTCAAATCCTTGAACATCCATTTTCCGTCTTTACGGCGAATCAAAAGCGCCTGCGTATTGGAAATCGTATCAAGCTCAATACGTAGGTCAACAGATGACGATCTTCCGATAATGTTCTCCCAATGAGTGATTGGAAGTGTAACACCATCCTCAACAGACAGATAACCCCAGACCTCTGGCGTCACTCTAGTTGAGAGCAGTGACATGATGGACTTCATAAGAATGTAAACTGCCAAAATTACGAAAATCCACCTTGATGCCGTCGTTATGTATTTTGCGAAAATAGGATTATTCTCGACAAAAGTAAGTACGGATGTAAATAAACTATCTATGGTCACCACCCCATTTACAGTAATCTCTATTTCTTCCAGGAGCTCTTGAGGCTTACGATACTGTTAAACACCTTCTCGTCATCTGTCGTTAACTCGCTATCCGCAATATAATATCCTTTGCGGAAGAATTGGAATCTCTCGCCAGCCTTGACATCGGAAACTGATGGCTCAGCAAAGCCCCAGGTCTCATGTAGCGAATCTGGGTTGAGCTCTAGATTGCCATCTTCATTTTCAATCATGAGTGTCTGATACTCTCGTATCTTAATCTTCACTGCCGTAGAAGCTTCTACGAAATGAATTGTACCCTTTACCTTGCGATTTCCACCCTCAGTACCACTCTTTGTCTCAGGATCGTAAGTACAGAGCAGCTCCTTGATGGTGCCATCCTCGTTCTTAACAACCTCATTGCAGGTGATGAAATAACCTCCCTTGAGTCTTACCTCGTTGCCAGGGAAAAGTCTAAAGTACTTCTTAGCAGGCTCTTCCATGAAATCCTCTCCGTCAATCCATAGTTCACAGCCGAACGGGATTTCCCTCTCTCCGAGCTCAGGAGCATTTCTATTATTTTCAACTGCACAAGTCTCTATCTGGTCTTCAGGATAATTAGTAATCACCACCTTGATAGGATCCATTACGACGTTGCGGGCAGCAACCTTGAACTGAAGGTCATCACGCACGCTGGTCTCGAGCTGTGCAAAATCCACTGTCGAATTGGACTTTGCAACTCCTATATCGTCGCAGAAGCTTCTGATTGCTTCAGGTGTATATCCACGTCTTCTAATACCAGCAATTGTAGGCATACGAGGATCATCCCAGCCAGAAACAGTTCCTTCATCAACGAGCTTCTTGAGATATCTCTTGCTCATAAGCATGTTGGTGATGTTGAGCCTTGCGAACTCAATCTGTCTTGGCTGCGGATTCCAGAAACCAACTTCATTGAGCACCCAATCGTACAGCGGTCTGTGATCCTCGAACTCGAGTGTACAGATGGAGTGCGAGATTCCTTCAATCGCGTCTTCAATCGGATGAGCGAAATCGTACATAGGGTAAATACACCATTTGTCTCCTGTATTGTGATGAGTAGCATGTGCAACTCTATATATAATAGGATCTCGCATATTGATGTTAGGTGAGCTCATATCAATCTTGGCACGAAGCACCGCCTCACCGTCACCATACTTCCCAGCTCTCATATCTTCAAATAGAGTTAGGTTTTCCTGAGCTGTTCGATTTCTATACGGACTCTCCTTGCCAGGTTCAGTGAGAGTTCCTCTGTACTCCTTCATCTGCTCAGCTGTAAGTTCGCAGACATAAGCCTTACCCTTCTTGATCAGCTGAACCGCAGCGTCATACATAGTGTCGAAGTAGTCAGAAGCCCATCTCTTCTCATCCCATTCGAAGCCGAGCCAACGCACATCCTCCTCAATTGAATTTACGTATTCCATATCCTCCTTTACAGGATTGGTGTCATCGTATCTGAGGTTGCATTTTCCGCCGTATTTCTTAGCCGTTCCGAAGTTCAGGCAAATAGACTTAGCGTGTCCAATATGCAGATATCCGTTAGGTTCCGGTGGAAACCTCGTATACACCTCTTGGTACTTACCCTCCGCTAAATCCTCATCTATCATGTTGTGGATGAAATTACTTCTCATCGTAGTTTCTAGTGAATGCTCTTTATCGGTAGCCATCATTGCCCTCCTCGGCTTAATTTAGTGCATGTTCGCCAAGTCACGAACGCTAACCTTCACTCGGTTACCCGATGCGTCCATAACTTGGCGAATGCACTGAAGTTTTTAAAATTATATCATAATCATGTAGTTTTCAAAAGGTAGAGCCGTCCCCATGACCTTAAAAATCCTGTGTAGATTATATGGTTTATAATTGCTTAAATATCCACTCGGGCGAGTATTGCAGCAGGTGTCTTACGCATTGTCTGAACCACCGGTATTAAACCCGAAACCAGATTAAATACTAGAAGTAATGCAAAGGTCAACATTGCTACCCATGGCGCCAGCAGGAATTTTGAACCAAACAGAGTTGTTGTGTTGCTTAGCACATAATATGCTGATGCTATACCTGGTACTGCAGTAATTACTGTGATAACAATAATCTCACCTGCAAACATTCTATATACATCGCGCTTTTTGAGACCTATAGCTCTCATTGTTCCGATTTCCTTAATTCGTGACAAAAATGAGGATCTGAGCATTAGGAACATCTCTATAAGAGCTATGAGTATAAGCAATCCGGCTGCAGTCACTGTGCTCCTGAAGTTTTGTGACTCGGATTTTTCATAATTGTCCCTATCACGATCATAATTGACCTGTACAGTATACCCATCCTCCGTCAATTTTTGTGCCATGGCATCGGGATTCTGCGAGTATACAGATATGCTTCTCTGCTTGGATATATATCCGAGCAGGAGAGTGTGATTCGTTGTATAGTACGCATCATCATCTTGTGAATCAGTAGTATAGTAGCCAACCACCTTAAGCTTGTGATTATTCACTTTTGCACTAATTTCCTTGTTAAGAGGCATCTCTTCTTCATGAGTATCTCTCACTACAACCTCGTAGTCATTAGACGGAGATTTACCCTTCTTTATTTTGAGAGAAGAAGGAGCATACCCATAATCTGAAATAGGATTATCACCCTCCGGTTCATTACCACCACTCGCTTCATCAGATGGCACTACAGATGGGGCATCAAGTGTAGATCCACTTTCACTATACATGAGCACATCCTGACACTGACTATCAGCAAAGAAAGTCGATGGCGAATTAACGTTTGAGATGCCGGTGATTGTAAACTCTCCAAGATTTTTGACCTTGAGCTTTCGTCCGATTAAATCGGAACTCTTTATCATTCCAACCTCTTGAATAGCTCTAGCCTTGAACATCTTATCTATCAGCATTTTATCAATAACAACACCTCTATCATCTGTCGGCAAAGAACCTTTATATAGATTAGATTTTTTTAGCGAACTGATAGGTGTCACTGATGCATTAAATTTTAAAACATAATCTGAACTCTGCAGATATTCAGTAAAAGGCATTACTAAAGTCGCTTGGGTATTCCCGGCAAGTACAGCTTTTGCTCCTTCAATATTTCTGAGCTTCTCTACCAAAATTGGATCTTTTTTTGAATTATTAACAGTAATATACTTGCTATTCGTTGTAAGAAAATCTTTTTCCTTGATATCGAGCACGCCAAAAACATTACTTATAGCAACGAAAGTAAATATTGATGCGAATACAAATCCAACGAGTAGAAATTTCTTGAGCTTATTAAACCTAGCAATTGTCTTAAACCCATTAGTAAACATTCTGATTGGAGAGTACAACGATGTGTATTTTGCCTTATAACCATTTGGAAGATATTTATCGTACTCAAAACGATTTTCCTCATAAATACTGGAATCCATAGCAGAATAATGGTCATCAATAAGCTCTATATTAGAGTTTTCATCGACAACATTATATCTACCTCCCGTGTTAACATACAAATTACCTGCTCTTAAGACTATTTTAATGCCTGCTTCAGATAGTCCATCGCTATACACATCCAGCTGTACGTCCTCATTGCCATATGAATCATGCTTTGGCATATCTTTGAGGTAAATTTTGTTCTCAAGCTGATAATCCAAATAGTTTTCGGTATCATTTTCCCGATCCCCCACTATCTTACCGTCTCTCATATCTATGATTCTGGAAGAATAGAATTCGGCAATCTTCTTCTCATGTGTAACGAGAAGAACCAGTCTGTCTTTGGAAATTGTCTTGATAATATTCATGACCTCGATTGTGTTTGCACTGTCGAGGTTTCCCGTTGGCTCATCGGCTATAATGATGCGTGGATTCTTAACAATGGCTCGTGCAATTGCAACTCGTTGCCTCTGTCCTCCGGAAAGAGCATCTGTCGTCTTGTTCCTGTACTGGTAGATTCCTACTGACTTCAGACAATAGTTGACACGCTCCTTAATCACATGTTTGTCCTTTATACCAATCATTCGCAATGCAATTGCAACATTTTCAAACACTGTCATCCTATCGAGCAGATTGAAATTCTGGAAAATATATCCAATTTTGGCATTACGAATTGAATCTATCTTTGATGACCTCATCTTAGATATACAAGCATCATCAACAAAAATCTGCCCCGAATTAACCTTATCCAGTCCCCCAATCGCATTTAACAAAGTTGTTTTACCACAACCGGATGGCCCGAGTAACGCTACTATGCCACTCTCCGGGAGTTCTAGAGAGGTATTGTTAATTACGTGTATTTCATTGGCTCTACGTTTATTGAAATACTTATTTACATTATGTAATTTAATCATTTCTAGTCCTCCTCTCTATAAATATTCATTGCCGACTTTTTAAATATCTTGCGAGAATACCTGTTTGCAATCAGTAGCGACATGAGCATCAATGACACAGTAAGGATTACATAATCCTTCATCTCAAGATACAGTAATGCGGATTTTAATGGTTTAATATTTACAATGCCTTTTGACGTCAAATATATACCTGCAAAATCGACTGCTAGCGCAAGTCCCATCATTATCAGTAGCTCTATACGAAGTATTGCACTAGTGTTCTTCCTTGTACCGCCGAGAATTCTAAGCGTTGCATAGTAAGAGTTCCTTGATTTCATAACAAGCCTGATTATTGTATATGCTATGAAAAACAATACTACGAATCCAATTCCTGTAAATACAATTTGAGTTAATCTAGTTATGAACATTATAGGAGATGGATTCTTCATATTCATTTTCTTCATCGCAAATGTCTTGTAGACTGCATTTTTCTCTATTGCCGCGGTTATCGCATTTACGTTGAGATCATTGTCAGCAAATACGCTTATCTGGTAGTTCCCCTTATCATATAGCGCTGCTGCATCCTCCGGATTTATAAAAACCCTTGCGGCCTTGCTATCATATTCATCCTTGGATATTCCTAGCAGTTTGGATGCGTTGTTTTTAGTTACACTCTTTGTCGTTTTAAGTGAAATGTCTGCCGAATAATATATATTAGATATCGAAATTCCAAGAGGCTTATTTTCCCATTTCTCATCCTTATAATTTTTATTCTGGTCTTCATATATATAAGCTTCTCCTTTAGGAACATTAGAATTTGATGCTATAAAGTCCCTTGCATTAGACTTATGTATTTTCTGTCCGTTGAAGTCAATTATAGCTTTTGACTTCTGACTAAGTGTGTTAGTTACAACCTTACTTGCAAGCACATTCGAGCAATAGTACTTAACATTTCCAGTTAAAGGATTAATCCCCGATTTGATCGAGTTGTCATAAATGATGATTCCGGTTACTCTTACTTTACCAATTTGCAAAGTCTCACCGGTCGCATCGTCGATTAGTTCAAATTCTTTTCCTATAATTTCATCTTTATTACTCTTAAGATCACCAGACGCCTGTGCAGTTTTGTCTGTAACTAAAACTATATCATTATCTTTCTCCGGCAGTGTTCCATATGTAAGTTCGTTTGCACTTATTTTCTGTCCTGGATTAAGCGGTCCTGTCACGAATATATTAGAATTTATTGAAAGCGTGGTGTCCACCACGAGATCTTCTTTCACTATATTTTTAACATGTTTGATTTTAGAAAGCTTGTTATAATCTTCATCTGTAAATGCAGAATTGTCTTTCTTCTTAACAATAATTCTATCAGCACTAATGTTATTGAAAAACTGATTGGTTAATCCGTTAACTTCCTGTCTATGAAGCTCATCTTTTGTCGTGGCATACTGACCCAACACTGATGTTGCAACAAAAATATATATTATAAACAGCAGTATAAACTTAGTAGGTAGGTTAAAAGCATTCCTAGTTCCAAGTCTAATCTCGTTAGCAAGACCCATCTCATCATATCTTGAAGTCGATCCTATATCATTCAGCCTTCTAGACAGTCTGTTAGAGTTATTACCTTCTCCTATATCAGTCTTTCCTTCTTTCATCGACTTACTACAAACAACTTCTTCATAATCTTTTCTTTCTGCATTTCTTACTGCCCTTCCCCTGCGCATAGGCACGGGCTCTATCTCAGCACCATCAATATTTTCCTGTCTCAGTCTTTCGGCAACATCAGAGCATTCTGAACAGTCATGTGCAGTAATGTTATCAGAATCTATAATTTCTACATTAGAATCCTCAACTCCTGGAAGGATTAGTTCCGGTTCCTCAATAATATTGTCTTTATTATCACAATTATCCAACGACTCATGGAATTCATCTGTGTCAGAATTATTATAAGCTTGACGTTCTCCGATTTTCTTATCTTCAATTATTTTTCCGTCGTGTACAGTTATCTTTCGGGTAATAAAGTTCTCAACTTGTTCATAATTATGAGTTACTATTACTACCAGCTTTTCTTTAGAAATTTTGTGCAAAGTTTCAATAACCTTGGCTGCAGAAACTGTGTCCAAATTACCCGTCGGTTCATCTGCAACTATAATAGGTGCATCTTTTGCAAGAGCACGAGCTATCGCTACTCGTTGCTTCTGTCCACCGGAAAGTCTAGATGCTTTAGTCTTTGTATACTCACCTAGATCTACAAGTTCAATAAGCTCATTTACGCGATCTTTGCAATCGCCGCGTTTCATACCGCACATCAGCATCGAAAGCTCAATATTCTGATATACGGTATAACTATTAATCAGATTAAAATCTTGAAAAATATTTCCTATAAAATTCTTTCTATATCGCTCATATTCCTCTGTTTTGAAGGCGCTAGTATCCTGTCCACCAACAAACATCTCTCCTTCTTCATAAGTGTCTAGCCCAGAAATTACATTGAGCAAAGTGGATTTACCGCTTCCACTTTCTCCTGTAATAGCAACAAACTCGCCCATATCAAAGGTAAGATCTACTCTGGATAATCCCGTACTAACAGTGTCTTTGTTGGTATAGTATTTAGACACCTTATGTAGCTCAATCATGTGTGACATATGTTCCTCCTGTGTTCATAACTTAAACTAAAGAACACTCTTTCGTATAATCAGATTGTAAATGCGTTGGAATTAGTTTTCAACAACATTTATGTTCATTAATACATTGCTAATAGATTATTAATAATTGACTTAATTTCTTAATTTATTTGGTAGATTAATAATTAATATTAAATAACATCCTTTCTGCAATTGACTAGTTATTCTCACTCGCAGTATAATTATTTTATTCACCATAACATTTATCTGCAGGTGTAGTTTAATGGTAAAATTCGAGCTTCCCAAGCTTGCGTCGAGGGTTCGATTCCCTTCACCTGCTCCAGATAAAAACAGACGGTTCATCCGTCTGTTTTTATATATAACGAAATGGGAATTGAACCTGAGACGCAAGCCATACAATCGGAGAGGGGCGAATCTGGGTGTATACTAGCTTAAGTCACACCCAGAAAACCGCTGTCAAGGAGCAAAGTCCGCATCGCGGCGCTGAAGGCGTCCTTGATAGTGGGATATTCCCTTCACCTGCTCCAGATAAAAACAGACGGTTCATCCGTCTGTTTTTTGTACAGTTACAACATAATACAAAGAACAGTCCTCCTAGGGAACCTGTAGGACTGTTCTTATGTTGTATTCAATTTATCTCGCTCTATCTAATCATTAAGCTTTACTTTTTCTGAAATCTCTTCGCAAATCTCCGTGTACTCGCTTTACTATTTCACCATACGGATTCAAGATATCATCAATATCGAATTCATCGTACGGAAGCAAGCAGTAATAATCATTTACCGGAGTCGGTTCCGTCACACCTTTTCGAGTCTGAGCAGAAATCTTTCCCTTGCCAACTATATGCAGAACTTGAAATTCATCATCATATACAATTTCCTCGATATCATCGTCAGCGATAAAGAACGTATATACCGTCAGTTTCTCCTGATATATATAATAGATTCCCTCATCGCTCATCTCATATCTGACATTGAGCAGACCCTTGAACGGAGGATTACTAATGCTATTCCTCTGTCTTCCAGCTATAAATATTATGAGCGCTGCCGCCCAAATCGACACATGCAGATACCACTGCGGCACACTCGTATTCTTAATAGTGTAGTACAGCATGCCAAGAATTATTCCGAGCCCAATTAAAAGTGTAACTCCCACTACACTGTTTTGCTTCCTTCGTGTTGGGTGCGCCTCCGCCCATCTGTTACAAAGCATCTTGACCAGCGGTAACTGGCAATAATATATATCGCGTTCGTTGTTATCCATATCGACCTTTCTCTATATCTACATCTTGGTAAATCCCGAATATTCTCTAAATACTCTTATACTTACCCCCTGAAATCCTTACTTTTCCGCCCCAGTCATCGCCATGAGGTCTATCCACGCACCGTATTCTTCGGCGGTAAATAGTCCGAGCGAAATACCCGCTTCACATAGCGTCGAATTATCTGCATGAGCTTTCTTCGCAACCTTTGCAGCATTCTCGTATCCAATGTGCAGATTGAGAGCAGCTGCTACCATAAGCGAGCGGTGGGCATTCTCGTCCATCTTATCTGCGTTTACCGTGATGCCTCTTACGCACCTCTCCTCAAGAGAAATTAGTGAATCAGCTAGCAGGTTTGCAGACTCAATAAATGCATCTATGAGCACTGGCATATACACATTGAGTTCAAAGTTGCCCTGTGATGCCGCCATTCCAACCACCGTATCATTGCCCATAACCCTTACAGCTACCATAGTTGCTGACTCTGTCTGAGTTGGGTTAACCTTGCCCGGCATGATTGAGCTTCCAGGTTCATTTTCAGGAATCTGAATCTCACCGAGTCCGCATCTTGGACCGCTAGATAGCCACCTAATATCATTAGTCATCTTCATCACATCCGCCGCAAGCGCCTTGAGCGCACCGTGGGCAAATACATACGCATCCTTGGAACTCAAGGAATGGAACTTGTTAGGGGCATTGATAAAATTTTTTTTAGTCAGACTCGAAAGTGCTTCGGCAGCTCGTTCAGCAAAACCGTCCGGTGCATTTAGCCCCGTTCCAACTGCAGTTCCACCAAGTGCGATTTCCCTTAGTCCACCTAGCGCTTTCTCGATATTTTCATAGTCATGTTCAAGCATCGAACGCCATCCGCTGATTTCCTGTCCAAAAGTCATAGGAACAGCATCCTGCAGATGAGTCCTTCCAGTCTTGATGACATTCATATATTTCTGCTCGAGGGATTTGAGCGTCTCTATCATGGTAGTGAGCGCTGGTAACACTCTATCTTCGAGTGCAAATACAGAGGCTATACTCATAGCAGTCGGAAACGTATCATTGGAGCTCTGCGACATGTTGACATCATCATTTGGGTGAAGCACTACTACGCCGGCCATCTCCTTTGCACGTCCGGCAATGACCTCATTTACATTCATGTTGGTTTGAGTGCCGCTACCAGTCTGGTACACGACTAGCGGGAAGTTATCATCTAGCTCACCGTTCAGAATCTGGTCACAAACTATCATTATGTAAGAAGCCTTCTCAGGTGCCAGCCTGCCGAGATCCATGTTGGCACAAGCCGCAGCATTTTTGAGGTATGCAAATGCACGAATAACCTCAATCGGCATGCGCTTCCCAACTCTAAAGTTCATTAAGCTACGCTGTGTCTGAGCACCCCACAGTTTATCTGCAGGTACCTTTACTTCGCCCATCGTATCGTGTTCAATCCTGTATTCCATATAGGCCTCTTTCCGAATTATTAGTAATAAAACAGAGGACAGGCTCAGTCACTCGACCTGGTCTTTGACCCCACACTTGCCTTAACCCGAGTTTCTCGGAGGACTTACTTCTAAGCTACGCCATGATCACTGCCGTCTCCGCAGCAGCTTACGTGGATCCCTTTGCCCGTAGCTGGCTTGGACTTTCAACCACGAACATGACCTTGCCATATCCTACTTGCTAGAATACCATTTTAAACGCAGGTTTACAAACAGCATTTATATTGCCTCCTTAACCACATCCGCTCCCGCCGCAAATGTTACAATGTCAACACGGCTAACTCCTGCCGCCTTGAGTATCCTAGCGATTGAATCAACAGTTGCTCCAGTCGTGTAAATATCATCGACTATAAATATATTTTTTCCGAAAATTTTCCGCCTCATCCCTTCATACACCTCAAATGCAGACCTCACATTGTTGAGGCGCTCCTCGGGTGAAAGCCTCTTCATCACCCCAGTGCTCTTGCACCGCATCACAACATCTGCTCTATACTCTATCCCCATTAGCCTTGCCAGCTCCTTGGCGATAAGTGCCGCTTGATTAAAACCTCGTTTTCGCTCCTTAGTCACATGCATTGGAACCGGGATTATGATATCTGGATATTCCTCAAGGCCTATAGCTTCAAGCCTGTCATACATAATCTCTGCTATTATCGGCGCTAGATGCGTCTTTCGCTTATACTTTAGATTAAAGATGATCTCTTTCTCATACAATCCGTACTCGGTGCATGTATACCCTCTGTCAAATGAGTGTCCGTGCTCCCTACAGTTATAACAAATTGAGAGAGGATTGTGGTCCCCGAGTAGCTTGCCACACTTGTCACAGGTCCGCATATTCGCCCAGCTTATCTTATCTGAACAAGACTTGCAAAGGCTGTAAGAAACTGATTCGTCGATTAGCCTCCCACAGCAAATGCAATATAATGAGTTCGGATATATGAATCCTAACAAAGTATCTATCAATAAAAAACCTCCTACGATATCACTTTTAATTCTATGATATCGTAGGATGAATTCCCTTCAGTACAGATTTATATATGTGGCAATCAGAGTTTTACTTTCCAAGGGCTTGTACAACCTCTTTAATCGGTACATCATTGCTACAAAATACGACAGCATTATCTGTAAGTAATATATAGTAGCAATCATACTGATAGGTTCTATATCCCTCTCTTGAAGTCTCTAATCCGCTAGCAGTCAGCATATCAACAGTTACCCAGCTTTGCTCATAATACTTTTTAGCGGTGATTTTATTAGCACTAAATGTTGAATATGTCATTTCGCTAATTCCATACTTGTAAACATTCTTTCCCTCAACTTTTCCGACCAAATCCAAAGACCTATCCTTTGTCCAGTCAAAATGTGGCATATTACTAACTCCATGCAGGTTCCATTGATCAAAATAGAATGTCACTCCCAAAACCACCACTATAATAGTCAGTATTGTTCCTAAAACAATTGATAGTTTTTTGTAAAAATTAACTTCATTTCTTCTATCATAATTCATTTCCCTTGTCTCCTTGTAAGTAATTCGAAGGATACAGCGCCTTAAGTGAAGCACGCACTTATGACATTTATGCACAGTATAAAATACCATTTTCTATACTTATTTTATATTAAATAATATTAAATTTTTATAAAAGTCCGCCCATATCGACTGCCCTGAGCCTCGCCTCAAGCCCAGTATAGCGTTCATCTATTCTGTTGTTATCAATCATCCTATGCATACGCTCCTCTGAGCCAACCAGGATCACAAGCTTCTTACCCCTAGTGATTGCTGTATATAGTAGGTTTCTCGTTGCAAGCATCGGTGGAAATCCTGATATAGGCATAATTACCACCGGAAATTCACAGCCTTGACTCTTGTGCACTGTTACCGCATATGCTAGTTCAAGCTCGTCGAGTTCCTCGCTATCGTAGGTCACAAATCTGCCGTCGAAATCCACCACCATCTTGGCATTGTCGTTGTCTATGGTGTTGATTACGCCCATGTCACCGTTGAATATACCGCGTCCACTCTGCCTTCCGAGCTGCTGCCATTCCATCTGGTAGTTGTTTCTGATTTGCATGACCTTGTCACCCTCACGAAAAACCTTGGAACCAAACTTCCTTTCATTTAGCTCTTCCGAGGCAGGATTAATTATGCTCTGCAGCATCTCGTTAAGGCTCGCAGTTCCAAGCCCACCTTTTCTAGTCGGTGTAAGCACCTGAATGTCCCCGTTTCCTTTCACGAAGTCGTAGTAACTTTCAAGTCTTCCAGTCACAAGTTCTTCAATCGTCTCTCTGATTTCTTCTTCGTCTCTTCTGTGCATAAAGAAGAAATCGCTATCTCTACCTCCAGATTCAGGACATTCACCACTGTTAATCGAGTGTGCATTCACAACGATGCGACTCTCACTTGCCTGCCTAAATATTTCCTCGAGCCTAATAGTCGGAACGTAGTCGCTATTAATCATATCTAGAAGCACGTTACCTGCCCCAACAGAAGGTAGCTGGTCAGCATCTCCAACTATTATCAGTCTGCTATCATCCTCAAGTGCATTTAGGAAGCCGTCCATCAGCATGAGGTCAATCATCGATGCCTCATCCACTATGAAGGAATCCTCTTCGAGCGGATTCTCTGCATTTCTGCCAAATTCCATCTCGTTCTCATCCTCCGAGTACACGTACTCAAGAAGCCTATGTATCGTCATCGCCTCCATGCCAGAGGTCTCGGTTATACGCTTAGCCGCACGTCCTGTCGGAGCAGCAAGTCCTACCGATATACCCATTTGTTTGAAAATCTTTACGATGAGATTGATAATCGTCGTCTTACCAGTTCCAGGTCCTCCGGTGATGATTGTAATCTTGTTGGTCAGAGCGGCGCGAATCGCCCTTCTCTGATCACCAGATAACTGAATCCTCTCATCCACTTCTGCGGCATTGATGAGATTGTCCGGGTCAGCAGCAAGCGGCGGCATATATCCGTTCATGATTCTCTTGATATGGTAAGTTACGCTCTGCTCTGCCTGATAGAAGAAGTGCTGGTACACCACAGGCACACCATCGAGCGAATCTAGCTCAATTTCTCCCGCAAAGGCTAGCGTCGTAAGGTTTTCCTCGATTAACTCACTCGAGATGTCAAGTAGCTTTATTGCGCTTTCAAGCAAAATATCCTTCGGCACATAAGTGCTGCCGCTATTCGAAAATACCGACAGTGCATACTTGATGCCGCTCTTGATTCGGAACTCGCTCTCAGCCTCTATTCCGATTCTGCTCGCAATCTCATCCGCCTTATTAAAACTGATACCGTATATGTCTTCGACTAGTGTATAGGGATTCTCCGCTACTACCTCAAGCGACTTATCCCCATATAGCTTGTATATCTTAACTGCCTGCGCCGGCTGAATTCCATACTCTCCGAGACCAAGTGAAATCTTGGTAAATTCGCGCGACTCCTTGTATGACTTTGCGATTTTCTCGACTGTCTTAGGTCCTAGCCCATTTATGGATAGCAGTGCCTCTGGATTCTCCTCGATTACATCAAGAGCGTCTTTGCCGAATTTATCGACAATCCTCTTGGCCATGTTAGGACCTATGCCTCTGATGGCTCCCGATGCAAGAAATACCCTTATGCCTTCCGCATCGTCAGGCATCTGCTCCTCGTATGCTGACACGTTAAATTGCTCACCATAACGCGGGTGAATCTTGAAGCTCCCCTCCAGCTTGTACGTTATCTCGGGATTAATCGCATGGAACATCCCAGAGATTTTAAACTGCTCATCTTCCGTCTCGAAGAGGCATATCGCAAAGCCGTTGGATTCATTATTGTATATTACTTGCGTGATCTTACCGATCTTTATTTCCGTAACTGCCATTAACGCATCCTGATTCGCAAGCTATCGGGCTCTTTAAATCGAGTCATCTAAGCAATTATGACGCCTATCCCGAATGCCGCATTTTAATTACACTGCCTAAAACGTGCGCTTATACAGCCTCCTATTATCTAGTGGCCACACGCGATCACCGAACTCACCGTCTGAAACTCCCTTGAGCCCTTCCTCCATATCGAACATCCTCGCATCGACAATGTCCAAGTAGTGCAGCATCTCTGCTTCTGGGAACAGCGGCTTCTTAGGGCTTCCAAACTCGGGTTCGTAGTGATGAGAGAGTATCATATGTTCGAGCAGTACCGCCTTTTCCTCGCTGATACCGAGTTCCTTGCAAAGATCATTTACAAGAGTAATTCCCTGCACGATATGTCCTAGCATCTGTCCCTTAAACGAATAGCCTGGCGATATGCCGTTCTTGTCCGACAGAATCTCATTAAGCTTCTCGATATCGTGAATCGCAACTCCAGCAACCAGAAGGTCTCTGGATAGGTTCGTGTATACCTCGCACAGCTTGTTGGCACTCATCATCATGCGCTTGATATGATAGAGCAGACCGCCGTACTCAGCGTGATGGTTGGACATCGCCGCTGGATAGTACATGAGTTTCTCTTTATTGCCCTCATATAGATGGAGACATAGCTTCTTGAAATCCTCATCCTGCATAGCGTTGATCTCACCGATAATGTATTCATACATATCTATCGGCTTTTCAGGCGCCGACTTCACAAAATCACTCATCTCTAGATCATCCTCTTCAGTTGCAAGCCTAATCTGATTGATGCGCAGCTGAGTCTGTCCCTTCCAATCAGTCACAGAGCCTCTCACCTTAACGAGGTCTCCGACCTTGAGAGACTTCAGAAATTCGATGTTGTTCTCATCCACGTCCCACTTCTTGGCGGAGAGGTCTCCTGTCGCATCGGTCAGCATCACATCCTGATACTCCTTACCGTTCGAACCGACCTTAATCGAAGTGGCTTTAATCATAAAGAAGTCGGTGATGTTGGTGTTCGGTTTTATATCTATTACGTTCACATTTTTCATGTGTATACCTCCTAAATTCACCTTTTGATTATACAACACTTTTCTAGGTGTCGCCACACCACGCACCCTCCATTGAGGGCAGTTTGGACATGTGGTAAAATTATAGAAATCATACAGAAAGGGCTTGAAAATGGGATTAAATGGCACTCCTTCGGGAAATAGATATACAATCGGATTATTCGGACCGCGAAATGTCGGTAAATCTTCGCTCGTAAATAAGCTTCTCGGGCAGGATTTAGTGCTTACCTCGGACGTTGCAGGTACTACGACAGACCCCGTCTCTAAAAGCATGGAACTCCTACCTATAGGGCCAGTCTTATTCGTAGATACGGCAGGGCTCGACGATGAGGGCGAGCTCGGTCTAAAGCGTGTAGATAAGTCATATGAAGCCCTCAGAAAGTGCGACCTAGCGCTGTTTGTGCTCGATGCAAGCAGGCAAGGCGGTAAATTCTCAAAGATGGCAGAACAATTCCTTAGAGAATCTCGCAAGAGAAATATGCCTACTATAGTCGTGATCAATAAATGCGAGAGTATAGAGGCTCCTGTTTCATACAGAGAGCGCTTTGACATCCCTGCCGACGTCCCTATCGTCTGTACGGATGCACTCAGCGGTTCAGGCATCGAAGACCTTAAGCAGGCTATTATAAGATGTGCAAAGCAGGATGACTCTCCTATCGGTTTAACGGATGGAATCGTCAATAAGGGTGATGTCGTGCTACTCGTCACTCCGATTGATTCTGCTGCACCTAAGGGAAGATTGATTCTACCTCAGCAGCAAGTCATTCGAGATATCCTGGATAAGGGGGCAATGGCTCTCGTGGTCAAGGAGACAGAGGTAAAGGCTGCTATCACTGCTCTCGGCAAGGCTCCAGATATAGTAATCACTGACTCACAGGCGTTTAAGTCAGTGGCAAACGACATCCCATCTGATATGCCACTTACGTCTTTTTCGATTATATTTGCAAGACAGAAGGGCGACCTAGCGCAGCAGCTTCAAGGCGCACGTGCACTCGATACACTTGAGGCAGGTGACAGAATTCTCATCAGCGAAGGCTGTACTCACCACCGCCAGTGCAACGATATCGGCACGGTCAAGATACCTAAGCTAGTTCGCAAGATTCAGTCAGATGTAGAATTTGATTGGACTTCAGGCGGCGAGTACCCACGCGACCTCAGCGGTTATAAGTTCATAATTCACTGTGGTGCTTGCATGCTGAACAGGCGCGAGATGCAATATAGGCTCGGTGAGGCGGACACGCAGGGCATCCCAATCGCGAACTACGGAATGGTAATTGCATACTGCAACGGAATACTTGAGAGGGCGATTCGCCCGTTTGGAATATAGGAGGATATTATGGATTTTGATGCAAAAAAAGCTGTTGATGCAACCGTAAAATGGATCAGCGATTGGTTTCAGGTGAACGGCCCCGGCTGTAGCGCAATAATCGGGATCAGCGGAGGTAAGGACAGTTCGATAACTGCTGCTCTTCTGGTTCAGGCACTCGGCAAGGAACGAGTAATCGGAATCATGATGCCTAACGGAGAGCAGAGCGATATGGATATGGCGCTGCTCCTGATTAATCACCTCGGCATAGAGAGCCATGTCATCAACATAGAAGCGGCATACAATGGTGCAGTTAAGGACATCGAGAGTGCGATTGGAGAGTTAAGCAAGGATTCTCTTATCAATCTAGCTCCCCGCCTCAGAATGGCAACTCTATACGCTGTCGGTCAGTCGAGAAATGGTAGGGTTGCCAACACCTGCAACCTTTCCGAGGACTGGGTTGGCTACTCAACTAGATACGGAGATGCGGCAGGTGACTTTAGTCCGATTTCATCTTTTACAACTGCCGAAATCCGCGCAATGGGCCGCGTGCTTGGAGTACCCGAAGTCTTGATTGAGAAGGTCCCTTCTGATGGTCTTAGCGGAATGACAGATGAGGATAAGCTCGGCTTCACTTACGAAGTTCTCGACCGCTATATCAGAACTGGCGAAATCGAGAATCCTAAAACTAAGGAGCGAATCGACATGCTTCACGAGCGTAACCTGTTCAAGCTACGCTATATGGATAGTTTTAAGTATGAGGGGTAGGGGCAGTTATACTTATATAATTATTGCTTATTAAATATAGTGAGGAGCCAGGCAATCTTCCAGCTCCTCACTAATTCATTTTATAAAGTTAAATTCAATACACAATCTACATTAGAGCTTTATAACTCTGTCTGCGTATTTAAGTAACTCTTCATCATGTGTGACCATTATTATAGTGCTGCCGTTTTTCTCATTAATTGTTTTAAGCAAATCCATAATTTTATCTCGGTTTTCGATATCGAGATTACCCGTCGGTTCGTCTGCGAGAATATATTTAGGATTATTTGCTAAAGCCCTCGCGACAGCCACTCTCTGCATTTCACCACCAGATAGTTGTAAAGCCTTGTTATTTTCTTTTCCTTCTAAACCAACTAGCTTCAGTAACGCTTCCGCCCGTTCCTTACGGCTTGCTTTATCGACCTTTGCATATTTCATAGGTAAGCTAACATTGTATATAACACTTTCATCTTGAAGCAAATGAAATGCTTGAAATATGAATCCTATATCGCGATTACGGATTGCTGCATATTCGCTAGTCTTTAGTTTAGAAATATCCTTGCCATCAAGTATGTACGTGCCCTCTGACATGCTATCTATCAATCCTATTATATTAAGAAGCGTACTCTTACCACAGCCTGATCTACCATGTATAGCAACGAATTCGCCATCTTCAATTGCGACATCAAATCCGTTGAATATTACATTTTCAGTAAATCCATTGTCATATTTTTTTACTAAATTCTCTATCTTTATCATCTATTCTTGCTCCGTTAAAATAACACTAGGTAAATTACCTTTTATTTTCATAAAAACAGTCAAAATGCTTATTGCAATAATTATGAGAACCCACGCTAAAGATATAATTAAAGTCCAGTAAGAGAACCCAATCGTAAACATTGCATCAAACGCATATATATTTCTTAGCACTTCTCCGAGCATTACCCCAAGCAGTGTCCCTATTGAGAATACAATTGAAAACTCAACAACAAATGCATTTAACATGCTGGGAATTTGTTCACCTAATGCCATCCTGATTGCGATTTCCTTCTTGCGACGTCTAAGTATATTCTTTAGATTTCCAAATATCCCCAGGCTGACTATCAGCAACATTACAAGTCCCATTTTCCCTAGATAAGAAGGAATAAGTCCCATATATTGATTTAGACGTTGTCCTTCCTTGCGAGTGTTTTGAAGGATAAATGTATGCTTGCCGCCGTCAATATAGGCGAGTTTCTTAAATACTCTATTAAGCACTTTACCATTCTCGTCCAAAACACCTTTATTAAAAGATATATTTGTACTAATGTAATTGTCGTTTTTTGAATCTCTGTAATCAGAATATGCCTGCGCATTATCTAGCGGAAAAATTATACCAGATGATAACTTAATATATTTACCATGTTCATCCACATTAATTTTACGATTTTTAATTTGTCTTGGTATACGTCGCACTTTGTATTCTCGTCCATGATATATCAAAGACCCTTCTTTAAAAGAAATATCATCTGAAAACACATCGCACTTACTAAGCTTATGTATTAGTGTGCTTGATGCATATACTTCATTTCCTCTTAATCCTAGCCCTGAACAAAAAATATTGTTATATTCAATCGGAGTTTCACCTTGAAATCCCGTCTCATTTGTATATGCAGAGAACATCATCGTTCCATGCGATACCTCACGCAGTTCTGCAATCTCCTGATTTGTTGGTGCAAATCCAATACCATCAACATTTTTTCCATTCGTATATATTTTAAGCTGTAAATAGTATTCACCTAAATCAGCATCCATCTTACCAAGTGCTTTTCGACCTGAAAAATAATGATCTAAACCATAAGTTGTAACCGTGAAGCATATTAGTAGCTCAAATATTATCAAAATGTAGATTTTCCGCTCTTTGATGATTCTATGCATAACATCGCCTAGCATCCGTTTCCACCTTCTTTCAACAGTATTTGAATAGGCTTCTTCTCTATATACTTTACGCCTAATGCTGACACCATAAATAGAAGAGCAACTGATGCTACAAATACCGCTATTATAGCTGGATAATCAAAGTAAACCTCATCCGATAGATTAAACATTGCACTTACCCTCTTAAATGAAATAATCATAAGAATAGCGGCAGCTATTATGTCAAACAGATATCTACTAACTAAATCAATAAATATATGCTTCCTTCTCGCTCCTACTGCTAGCATTAGTGCATATCTGCTTTTTCTTTCCTCTATTTCACTTATCATAAGTATGAATATATTGAGAACTCCTGCTATAACTGCGAATGCTCCTGCAAACATCCTTGTCCCAATCATCTCAAGTATAAAATCCTTAGTTTGGTTCTTTTCGCTAAGCTTATCCTCCGTTTCAAAAATCATTACATTCTCATCCATATCTTCAAGGGTTCTCTGCAAGTCAGCCATCGTAGAGTTATCACCGGTAAAATTATGTTGATAGTAACAGCCATCATAAATCTGTCGCATTGTGCCATAGCTCATTTTAATAGATTGATCATTTGTGATTGAGGAATAAATGCCAGATATTGTGATATTTGTTCCCCTGATATTAATTGTATCTCCCGTATTTTTTCGTAATTGTTCTGCCAACTTTTGAGAAATAACACACGTAAGCTTTTTTCTACTTTTATCACTACGTAAAAAGTGTCCCTTTATGATGTTTTCATTTAAAGAATTGTAATTTCTCATTCCAATTACTGAAACTGGTAATCCACTACTATAAGGCAAGGTGTCATCGATTGATACTTTAACATTCCAAGCTTTGCCATCTTGCACTTTATTTACTTTATTAATTTCTGCATCAGTAAGAAACCTTGAATTACATATAAGTTCAGCATTTAAAGCCTTAACATTCTTAGTCTCCATTTTATACTGTAAATAAAAACTTCTAGCACTAGAAAAACAATATGCAGGAGTTATTAAAGAAAAATAGACACATATAATCAAAATTATATGTGTCATTTTTTTACTTTTGTTGTTCGTGTTTTTCATTGCAGCTTCTCCAATGATATTTTTAAGATTTTGCCTTTTTCAGGTTCTGTAATATACAAATCACTGCCATATATTGAAGCATATGTTTTATAATCCATTTTATCAACTTCATATATATTGCTCATATATTTTCCATTTTTCATATTAAATACCATCACAGCCGAATGAAAAGGACTGCAAATTATGAGATTATCTCTTAATAATTCGAAACTTCCCGCATTCAGACCAGCAGGTAAATTAGAGAGCTTTTTTATATTTCTTCCATCAAGTCTCCAAAGAGCATTAGGTCCTGCTCCGCCTGTAATCTCTTTTTTTTCGAAATCAACATATATCCTAAATTGATCTACTGCGTATACTTCTCCATTAAACGTCTTCAAGCTTCCATAGAAATATTTTTGAATATTTTCAAACTTCTCTTTTTCTGCATTATATTTATATATGCCTGAGTCATACAGGTAATTCCCAGATATGTATATGTCATCTTTATCATTAATTGCTATATCCGTAAACTCTTTCTCTGGCTCTCTTTCGCTTTTTGGTAATTTCAGCTCTTTTGTATAGTTAAATTGACGGTCAAGAATAACTATTCGTTTATTACCTGAATCAATCACATAGTAATATCCATTATGATATGTGCATCCAGTAGGTTTTTGAAATTGATTTGGTCCATTTCCGAGTTCACCAATTTTTCTTACTAGATTACCAGAATAATCGATTAGATAGAGACAATTTTCACCATGGTCAGCTAGCAATATTCCTTCAGGCAAACAAGCAATTCCATACGGAGCTTTCAATTTTACTCCAGTTACAGCAAATTCATTACCAGACGACATAAGCGCATCTTTCTCTTTGAATTTAATTGCTTTTTTTGAATATCTATCAGCTTCTTCCCATTTTTTTACAGAGAATGTACTCGATGCTGAATCCGTTACCATTTGTTTTAGTTCCGCACTAACTGGATCAGGGTTTATAAAATGATTCCATAAAAAACTGCCGGTTCCAACAACTAAAACAATAATTAAAATGGCTGCATATTTTCGCTTCATGGTAAACCTCTATCTTAATAACCTATTTACAGCAACCGCGTACTATTGAACTATATGGTAGACTTATTGTTTTTAGTTTACCATTTACTTTGCAAACTTGCGTCTTTGTACCAAATTCATATTTAGTCCAGAGTACACCACCTGGCCCACAATGTGGAATTGTACACTTTGTTCCTTTTATTTTGTACGACCAGCCTGTACAGCCAGCATCTACAGCAATAAAACTGCTTAAAATTATTACTATTAATAACGAAGAGATAACCATATACCTTTTTGTGAAACGCATAATATTGTTCATATAAGATTCTCCTTTCCAATATGTGATGATAACCTAAAAATAATACAAGATACTTAACCTTGACCGTCCACGAACAACAGCTACGCAACTTTAGAATAATCTTAACTCATCAACTATCTCATCTTTTGTCATTTTCCCTATAACCTTATACTTGTATCCCGTAGCGTTTTTCTTAATCAAAACAAAGCTAGGATACCAATCGATTCCATATAATTTTGCCTGGATATCATTTATATCTACTTCCTTTTCGGCTCCATATGATTTCTCGGTATATACATATTTAATATTGTACTTCTTTTGTATATCTTCTTTTTTTAATATCGGTTCAATCGCTTTGCAATCAGGACAACCACTCATCTTGAAGTATACCAATGTCAGCTTGGTTTCATCGTTACCGACATAATATTTATTTAATCGCTCTATCATCTTATTATGATCACTTAAACTTATTAGTTTATCCACCGCAATTTCTGTATCATCAGTATAAAATACAATATTGTTTTTTTTATCTAGAATTATGACAGCTGGAGTACCAATTGCAAGACGGTTATCTTTCAAGCAAACTACATTTTTTTCTTTTATTCCATATTTATTATAATTATCTCTAACTATTTTATCTTCCCATAACACAAAGAAAGAAAATTTGTCCCTCTCCAACACTGTACTATATCTTTTTGCTGCATCAAGTTGTCTATTACAAGCAGAACATTTGCTACTAAGATAAAAAATAACTTTATATTCTGATTTATTACTTTCAATGAATTTTTTCAAGTTCATTTTTTTATTTTTTAAATCAAGTTCTGGTAATTTTGAGCCATATGATAGTTTTGTAACTTGCATAACTTCATCATTTCTTGAACTGGAAATAGAACCTATTTGATAAGAAACTAAACATGATATGACTAATAATATTCCAAGAATAATTTTCTTGTATTTTTTCATATACAATCACCTCTTTTTTGCAAGAGTATCATATTAATATTTTTTTGTCAATATCTGATTTATTAACTTTACTTGTTAATAGTTGAGGTTTGAGAGGATAGACTGGAGTGTATTATTTACTTGTTTAACCACTACACTACTCGCATTTATATAATTTCTTTCTGTCCAAAACTCCCTTTATAACTTCGACAAGCTCATCCATCTGCTCCTTGGTTCCTATCGTTACTCTTATATAATCATCTATCCTAGGTTTAGCAAAGTGGCGCACAAGGACTCCACGTTCCTTAAGCTTCTCGTATAGCTCTCGGCCTCCGAAGCCGCCCAGCTTCATGTAAAGAAAATTTGCCTGAGATGGCAGTACATCGAAGCCTAGATTCTTCAGCTTATCCGCCGCATAATCCCTCGCCTCAATGATTCTCTGCAGGTTCTCCTGATAGTAGTCCTCCGCATCAACTGCCGCCTCTGCCAGAATAAGTGACATAGCGTTGACCGCATAAGGATTTGTCGAATACTGCATCTTGGTCAGGTCTTTGATTAGGGCAGCATCTCCTACCGCAAAACCAAGCCTTCCTCCTGCAAAGCTCCTCGACTTCGAGAAAGTCTGCACGACAAGTAGGTTGTCGTATTTGCGAGTTAATGGAATAGCCGATTCAGCACCGAAACCTGCATACGCCTCGTCTATAATCACTACATTATCGGGATTTGACCTAACGAGCTCCTCTATCTGGGTACGTGTGAGTGCGATTCCAGTCGGAGCATTTGGATTAGGTAAAACTACATTCTTATCTATTCCTATGTATCCTTCCATATCAAGAGTCAAATCATCACGCAGTGGCTTAATCTCATAATTTATCTCATGGAGACGTGCCACAACCTCGTAGAAACTATAGGTAACATCGGGGATAACGATACTGTCGTTCGTGTCGTTCCAAGCCATGAAAGCGAAGTTTAGAATGTCATCTGAGCCATTTGACAGGAACACATTCTCTGGCTGCACTTCGTACAACTCTGCCATCTTGACCTTGAGTTTCCTGCCTGTCGGGTCTGGATAAAGGCGCATCTGCTCCATATCAGCATCACGCATCGCTTGGTATACGGCAGGTGCAGGTGGGAACGGCGACTCGTTGGTGTTGAGCTTGAGATATTTCCTATCCTTGGGCTGCTCGCCTGGTGTATATGACTTGAAGTCCTTGTATAATTCTCTGATAAATCTGCTCATGACTATTACTGTTCTTCTGTATCTCCGTTTTCTTCAAAATTATTATTTTTGTCCAGTACAGTTTTGTACCCACCCTCTCCGTACATAAGGCATTTGTTGACCCTCGTAATCGTAGCGGAGCTTGCACCGGTAAGTTTGCTGATCTCATTAAAGACTTTGCCATCTGTAAGAAGTCTCGCTACCTCAAGCCTGTGTGCTAAGTCCTGAAATTCTTTAATCGTACAAATGTCCTCGAAGAACTTTATGCATTCCTCCTCAGTCTCTAGCGACAGAATCGCATCGACAAAGTTCTGTAGCCATCTTGATTCAACTTTATTCATGTTCGATACCTCGATTTAATTCAGTATAAGATATGAATCTATACTATCACTTTAGCACACTAAATTCAAACAGCAAGTTCGACTGAAGATTTTGAAAAAATGTATTATTCAAAATCTTCATAGATGATATATCGGAAAACTACACATATATTTTATGTTGCAAATTCTTACATGAAAAGTAAAATTATCATTTTTAACATATGTCATAATTGTTGACTTTCTTCGGCTATTACCGTATTATAATAATGACATATGTCAATAATAGCAAGTGGAGAGTACTATGCCTGGAAGAAAAACAAAACCAAGACATGTTGAAACTGTGCCTGAATACACGCGTTTTGAGCCACAGGGTATCACTTATGGCGAGCAAATCATCCTCTCTGTAGATGAGTTTGAAGTGATTAGACTTATAGATCTTGAGCACCTAAATCATGAAGAGACAGCTAACAAGATGAACGTAGCACGAACTACAGTTACGACTATCTATGAACGTGCGAGAACAAAGCTCGCTGACGCGATTGTAAATGGTAAATTTCTTGTAATAGAAGGAGGGCATGTGCATCTGCAGTCCGATATTATTGATTACAACATAGGAACAAATACTTACAAAGGAGACAAAATCATGAGAATTGCAGTAACATATGATAACGGGGACATATTCCAACACTTTGGTAAGACTTCACAGTTCAAATTTTATGATGTAGAAGATGGGAAAATTATCACTTCACAGGTTGTCGACACTAACGGTGCCGGTCACGGCGCGCTTGCAGGATTCTTAACGACTAATAATGTTGATACTCTTATCTGCGGCGGAATCGGCGGAGGTGCACAGCAAGCCCTAGCAGATGCTGATATCAAGCTATTTGGTGGCGTTTCCGGAAATGCAGATGAAGCTATTGATTTGCTACTCAAGGATGAACTTAAATTCAATCCTGAGGTTAAGTGCAATCATCATGGCGAACATCATCACCACGAGGGCGGATGCGGAAATCATGGTTGCCATAATTAATTGAGTTTATTATAAAAGTGGGGATATCGCATTGCGATATCCCCCACTTTCTTGTATGATCTATTATTTAATTATTCGTCTGTTTCAGAAAACATATCCTTGCCAACATCACAAAGAGGGCAAGCCCAATCATCTGGTAGATCCTCAAATGCAGTTCCTGGCTCGATTCCGTTATCTGGGTCACCAACTGCCGGGTCATAAACGTATCCACAAACGTCACATACATACTTCTGCATATCAATATCCTCCTCTAAAATTAAATCTAATTTTGTAATCAATTGTTTATAAATCGATTGTATCACATTTAATTTAATTGTAAAGTAATTTTGTGTTTTATATATAGAACATTTTCCGGTTTATTTGCTTCACTCCTGTGGCGTGATAGTTCCCTAAGCTTGCAGGAATCACAAAGCAATGATACATTAGACTCTGTAGAAAGGAGCCTCGAATTGAAGATTAAAATCATTGCCATTATATGCGCACTGAGCTTCATGGTAGCTGCACCGCTTACTGCAGCAGATATAACTATGTACCATATCCCAGGGTATTATCGCCACCAATTTGAAGAAAAAGAGGTGCTCGGCGACTTGAACCGCAATATAGATATGGACAACGTGATGTCTGCGTTTAGCGAGATGATGGAGTATCTGCGTGGAAATCGCTCTAATCTGAATATCGAGGTAACTGCCGATGGTGCTCGGCAGGAGTTTTACACTGCGCGCGAAAAAGCTCATCTTAAGGATGTGCGTGCCATCTTCCTCAAAGCTTATCTGGCGAGGCTGATAGCCGCTCTAATATTCTTTATCTCTCTCATCTGCATTTTTATTTACTGTAAAGGCAGACCATCTTACCGTTCATCAATCTGCAAGACATTCATCAATACATGCATAATTACAAATGCCGCCTTCCTGCTGGTAGTCGGAATAACGGCGGTGAATTTCGATAAAGCATTTACAATATTTCATAAGGTGCTATTTGCAAATAATTACTGGAGGCTTACCCCGAACGAAAGCGACCTCATCAACTTGCTGCCACAGTCGTTCTTCGAGCATACGGCAATCGTGATATGCGGAATTTACTTTGTCATGGTTTTGATTGCTGTGGTTGTGACGTTGAAGTTGCGACCTCGAAGCTAATTAAATCGCTTATAGTACTTCTTATTGAACTCTTTCTGCATACTAATCAGTGGCTTGCGATTGACGTTGGCTTCGACGAGGAAGCCGAAATTCTTGTATATGTCTTTGTAAAGAGCTTCCTGATCTACAGTCTTGATGTCTATTTTATATAATCCTGTTGAGCCATTATAACCATAATTTAGTTTAAACACCTCATTAAAATAATAGTCTTCCTCCATAAAATTATAATAAACATATTTAAGCTCTTTTTCTTCTGGATCGCAACTTAAGATAACCTGTTCACTATCTGTAGAATTATTGTAAATGGCAAAACCGCCATCGTCCCTATACCGTATGTTCTTCTTGTTAGGCTTATAGATAACATCCATATTTTCTAATGCCATTGCCATCTCTGGGTGTGTTCCCTCCTTATGCTCCATATTGTGGGCATAGTAAACGGAGTATTTTCTGAGATTTTGAGCAGGGTATAAATTTGTATATGCAAACCATCCGAAAGATATAGCTATTATAAATATTGTTGCAATTTTTAGCTTTTTCTTCATAAGAATTCACACCTTACCATTAGTTGAATCGTTTGTAGTACTTCTTGTTGAACTGCTTCTGCAGATTGATTCGTGGCTTGCGATTGACGTTGGCTTCGACAAGGAATCCGAAATTCTTGTATATGTCTTTGTAAAGAGCTTTTTGATTGATTGTTTTGGGATTCATGCGATCCAAGCTCTTTGATTTATCACGGAAATAAATTAGGGTAAACGATTCATCAAATTCATAATCGCATTTATATTGTCATAGTAAGAATACTGTCCTTTCTCATGGGTTCTATTAAATTTGATTGTTGGAACTAGATTTCCTATACTATTCTCGTGATTATATATCATATGTCCACCATCTGTTCGATACTCTATTCCTTTTATATCAGGTTCATATACTAAATCGTAGTTTCCTAATACCATGGCCATCTCAGGATGTGTTCCCTCCTTATGCTCCATATTGTGAGCATAGTAAACGGAGTATTTTCTGAGATTATAATCGATATACCAGTTATCATATAGATGTACAAGTCCTATAGTTATAAATAAAGTAATTAAGTATGTTATTATTATCTTCTTCATTGAAATTCACGACTTCCCATTAGTTGAATCGTTTATAGTACTTCTTGTTGAACTCTTTCTGCATGTCAATCAACGGTTTGCGATTAACGTTAGCTTCGACAAGGAAGCCGAAATTTTTGTATATGTCTTTGTAAAGAGCTTCCTGATCTACCGTCTTGATATCTATTTCATCATGCCCAATCGATTTGTCATAAGCAAGGTTTAGGTTAAATGCTTCATTGAAATAGTAGTTTTTATCCGTGACATCATAATAACCATATCGAAGCTCCCTTTCTCCTGGATTGCAAATTATGATAGTTTGATCACTATCTATCGATTTATTGTAAATAGCAAAACCGCCATCTTCTCTATACCTTATATTCTTCTTTTTAGGCTTATGGATAACTCCAATATTCTCTATCGCCATTGCCATCTCTGGATGTGTTCCATTCTTATGCTCCATATTGTGGGCATAGTAAACGGAGTATTTTCTGAGGTTGTAATCTATATACCAGTTATCATATAGATGTACAAGTCCTATAGTTATAAATAAAGTAATTAAGCATGCTATTATTATCTTCTTCATTTTAAATTCCTTTTGTTAAAACTCTTATTTTTCTTAAACCTCTATACCAATTTGTTAAGCACGTCTTTTCTTTAATATTTTATTAGCTATTTTTATTAATTTATTAGCACCGCTTTTTACAACCCCACGTATTCTTTTACGTGAGTTAGTTTTTTTAGTATGTTTGATTAATCCTCTCTTTTTAGTATTTATATTCTTATATTTTCTTTTAGGTTTTAATATGCTTGAAATCACCTTCTTGGATTTTGAGTATGCTTTTTTTACTTTTGGTAACAGATTCTGGAACAATGCTTTTTTGATATATATTTTTAATACATTAGCTAAGATATATGTCTTAGCCTTTATTGCAATAATCACTTTTAAAAGAGTCTCTGGTCGTCCTTTAAATACTTCAATCAACCCCATTCCAATAAGTGCTGCTCCACCCAAAGTATATGTTGCCCAAAAGTTATTTAAATATTGTTGTTCTTCAGCTGTTACACCTGGACCTGCCTGTCTTTTCAAAATTTCTTTGAAAAACTTATCCCTTTTTTCATCAAGATTATCCTGGCTGTAGTAGTCTATTATGCTTTTGCTATATAGCTTCCCTTTATATTTTGGATGATATTTTAGGATGAATGCGTCTTTATCCGCTCTCAAATCACTTTTACTCATATGAGTCCAATAATCGCCTGTATAAGAATTTAAATAAAAAAATTTATCTTTTCCTGTTTTAAGAAATGGTAGCCCTGCAAGTAATTTAGTAACTTCTTTTTTATCACCACTTTTTTCAGACGAACCTAATGGAGATGCCATATGAGAAAGGTCGACTGGATATTTATCATCAAAATGTATATCCCATAAAATATCAGCTGCATTTTTGTAAGTATTTTTTGATACTTCTGGTTTTGCCATATTATTTGCATGATTTTGAAGAAAATTCTTGCTATAAGATGGATACATTATCGCATTTGCAACCTCATGATTTATCTTATCCCTATTATTCCCGTATTTCTTTCTCGCATTCTTCTCTACCTCTTTGAGATACTGTATAAATGCTTTCTTTTCCTCCGCAGTCATTCCTGTATTTACTAGGAATGGGTCCTTTTTAGATGGATTGGGTTTGGCATATGATTTCGCACTGCTGCTAGTTACCGCTTTGTATGTTCTATTAGTTTTTACAGCATTCCTCTGTATGCTTCTTCTAGTTCTTCCTGACCGATTTTGTGGTGCTGTTTTGTTAGCGGTGCTTTCCTGCACTGGGTTTTTCCTATAAACAAAGCGAATTATCGGTTTGTTTATATTACTTGTATCCTTTTGTACACCAATTAAGCTATAGTTTAGTATATCTGCTTTATCTATCCTATAGCTATATCCGGTTATCCCTTTTAGATTTGCAGCCTGCTTTATAGGTGTTCCTTGTTCATCTATATACTCTACCCTTATATGCTGATTAACCTTTGTTTCTAATTTTGCCTGCAAGCTGCTACCGAACAGAGCATACCTTACTGCCATTGAATAATTAAAGGAGTTACCATATCTTGGTGGCGCAGGAGAATAGAATGTATAGTTAAACGCAGACAGGAATCCAGCGCCTAGGTAACCTCCTCTTGGCAGATCCTTGGAACCATTTAGTCCTACTGTCCCAGGTGTAGCATCATAGATGATATCGTTATCCTTTACAAGGTTAGATGTGCTTGGTATTAGTTCAGCTAGATTTGCGAGATCAGTAGATACACCTTGAGCTGTATCTATATCTGAAGATATAAAGCTCAGTACTACTTGATTCTCATCCATAGTACCGTGCTTCACTATTTTGTAGTTAATAGAAATGTTATTGGCATTGTTATATAAGACTGATATAGAGTTTCCGATGGCATTAGGAAAGAACTGTTCTCCTGAGAAACCAATTCCTCTAATGCTTCCATGCCTATTTAATCCGGAATTGGCTTCCCAATCATCTTTATCTGAATCTTCAATCTCCCAGATTAAATCCAGGTCTATTCCTGATTTTGTCTTTCCTACATAAGTTATTCTTCCTGATGATCCGTTATCTGTGCTGAACATTTTAACTGGAACACTAGGTCTTTCAGAGCCAAAATTAGAGCTACGATTGAGCTCTCCAACCTCCGAGCCTGATATGAGCTCAACTTCTGTTTTATTCGTCCATCTAAGACCTTCTTCTGTTAGGAAGTTGTCGTCCGTAAGATTCTCTCCTATCAAATCAATTTTGATATTCTTAAAATAATCGGGACCACGGGTACCCTCATTAAAGTCACCAGAAACATTCACACCGCTTATGCTAGGTGTGTTATCTGCTGTTTGTTCTGTTTCTTCTGATAAGCTTCCGCTTGCTGCTGATGAATCACCAAGTTCGGCATAGTCGGCTGCCATAACGATTGGTGCGATATTAAATAAAATAATGCAGACTAAAATAACAATAGATGAAATCTTCTTTATCATGATACACACTTCTCCAATTTTTTTATAGATGTAAAATTTGTATAAATTTTACATCTATAATTGTATTTTAACAAGTACTGGATATGAAACATGTTGCGATTTACATCTGTAGTCATCACAACTAAGAGTCGTGGAAATAAAGAAGCGAAGCGTGAGGTTTCGGCAAGTTCAAGGTTTGAGCTGTAACGAATTAATGAAAGCGAGAATTGTTTCAGCGCATCAAGTTTCACAGCTTTCATATAATTCGTCAAGCAAACGAGACTCCTTGCCGAGGCTCACTACATTTTATCCAGTCATCACAACCCAAGCGCCTAGAATAAAATAGCAGAAAGTGCGAGGTTATGGCAGTATCCGCGGTTTACGCCGATGCAGATTAACAAAGTCGAGAATTGTTTTATCATTACAAGTCTCGCAGACTTTATATAATCTGCCAAGTAAACGCAGTCTGCTGCCAGCTGCTCGCACTTTCTGTTATTATTCCTGCAACATAATTGATAACGAATCATCCGCAAAGAACGTATTCGCATTATAAAGGAACAGCACATCAGTTATTCCTTCTGACGCAATCAAATCATCGACATTATCAAAGTAATATCTAGGATCCACGACCACGATTTCGCGGTAATGCTGCGCCAGCATAGGAATCACACTGTTCGCATATGAATCCTTAATCAGGAGTAGCCTCCTGTTAGACTCTGTCGGAGTCTTGACCGTGTACATCGGATGGTTACTGCCTCCGAATACAGTGTATGCATCCTTCTTATCTAGGTTCTTAAGCTGATAGAACTTAGTAGTCTTCTTTTTAGTATCACCATAGTAGATGACAGAAGGCTTAGCCGCCTTCTTATTCTTAGGCAGATTAATCTTGATACTATCGTATCTTCCGCCTGTAAATCCACTCTTCGAGTACATCGTTCCCGCAAAGTCATTCTTAACAATTTTACTCTCAAACTCCATCGGCATACCTGCACCTAGTGCTGGCACAATTGCCTTATACGCGAGGTAAGCGCCGTCGCTAGTCCAGTGGTGGTCGGTTCTGTAGTAGAGCTGAACGTCCTCTTTCTTCTTATTGAAAGTCTTCCTCACATCGATCGGCTTAATTCCCGACGCCTTGATATTCTTGTAAAAATCGTCTATGCTCTTGTTCTGATCCGCCATACTGACAGTTATCGGTAGCTTGTCGGACATGATATTCCCTGCATTTGGAGCGAGGAGGAAGGTCATATTTAGCTTAGGATACTTAGCCTTGAAATTCTTGAGCGCAGTTTCAGCAGAGCTAATTGTCTTCTGATCTGGAGTCACTATATCCTCAATCAGATATCCATCACGAGCTCTATACACGCCGTTAGCCTTTAACTTTCCTTCAGTCACATCGACTGCCGACTTAACCTTGATAAAAGACCCGCACATAAGGAACTGATCGTTCACGTAGCTCTCCATCTTGGATTCTAGCCTACCGCCGAAATAGTTCGAAACAGATATACTAGGAAACTCCTGTAGCATGCGGTTTTCAGAAGCTGAAAATGACTTGTCTGGAGCTATGAGATTTATAAGGAATACAGCCGCAAGAACAAACACAAATATGACACCGGTATATGCTGCCATCTTGTTCTCCGAACTTTGCTTCAGTTCGGCCTTTATTTCATTTCTAAAACGGTTAATCTTCTTCAAAACTTACTCCTCTACGCTAGAATCTGAAGTACAGGAACGGATTGTACGAACCATATACCAGATATGCGACAGAAACGATGAGTACTGCGAACACCAGCGCAGTTCCTACCGCCGGTTTCTTCCTATATAGCTCTCTGAATTTCTCAATTGGATATGGTGTTGCCACGCAAGCACCAACAGCTAGGATGATGAAATTCGTTCTTATGTAATAGAGCGCTGTAACATTTATGAACGACACCTTGCCGAGTCCAAACATGACAGCGAGATACGAAAGAGCCTTGCTGATATCTGTGATGCTGAAGAAAACCCAGCTTACCATAACTATGACTATCGCATATGCGTGTCTAAACCAATTTGGTGTCTTCTCGAGATATTTACCATACACGTACTTCTCGAGTATCAGCAGCACTCCGAAGTATGCACCCCAGAGCACGAAGTTCCAGCTCGCACCATGCCATAGGCCCGTCAGAGACCACACTATGAGCAGGTTTAGGATGTGTCTGTGCACCTTTACTCTGTTTCCTCCGAGGGGAATATACACGTACTCACGGAACCAAGTAGATAGCGACATATGCCATCTGCGCCAGAAATCAGTGATAGTCGACGCGATATATGGATAGTTGAAGTTCTCGTCAAACACGAAGCCGAACATCTTACCGAGACCTATCGCCATGTCGGAATAGCCGCTAAAGTCAAAGTAAATTTGCAAGGTGTACGCCGCAATTCCAATCCAGTACAGTACCACCGATACCTGACCGTGCGGCAGACTCGAAATTTCTGTATAGAGCGAACCGAGCGCGTTGGCAAGAATTACCTTCTTGCCGAGTCCAAGGATAAACCTCGATGACCCCTCTCCGAATTTAATGAGTGTGGTTTCGCGATTATCTATCTGGAGTTCAACGTCTCTATACTTAACGATAGGTCCTGCGATGAGCTGCGGGAAGAACGACAGATATAACGAGAACTTGAGCAAGCTATACTGCGGTGCAACCTTTCCCTTGTACACGTCAAATACGTATGACATCGCCTGGAAAGTGTAGAACGAAATTCCGATTGGCAGTGCAAGTGACGTGTAGTGAATATGCCATCCTGTAATCGAGGTTATCGTGTCCATGAGGAATCCGAAATACTTGAAGAAACCGAGTATCAACAGGTCTACGACCACTGTAAACAGTAGATTCCTCCTGCCGCTGCCTCCATACTTCTGCTCATTATGGATCTGAATGGCCATGAAGTAGTTGAAGAACGCACTATATAGCATCAAGAATAGATATACCGGTTCTCCCCAGCTGTAAAAGAACAAGCTGGCAACGAGCAGCACAATATTACGCCTTCCTATCTGCTCCTTCGGAATCAGATAATACACTAGCATCGTAATCGGAAGGAAATAGAATATGAAGATAATACTGCTAAATAACACTTAATAGCACCTCCTCATACTTATCTGGATCCTTGGCGACTCCATAGAATACGTACTTGCCCCTCGAAGTCACGATTGCGTTCTTAAGTTCCTTGACCTGCTCAGGTCCGTAATTGTCAAATGCCTCTATCTGGCTTGTGATGCGCTTTTCTACGGCATCTTTGACAGCTTTAACATCAGACTTATTCTTGACCTTGATGACCAGAACCTCGTCAACAGAAAGAGCCTCCTTGCTCTTGTAATACAGAACAGCCTCATAATTATTAGCATCTAGTCCTATGAACTGTACGAGATCACGAGGCTTCTGTTTCTGCAGTTTCTCTATATTAGTCTTCTTGATAAGCTGCGCCTCAATCTTGTCCATCGAGACATCCTTTGCATTTTCACGGCTATACACGATAGCGAGAAATGCAAACAGGGCAACGAGAAGCACACATTTGAGGATTCTGCCATATCTTATAACGTCTCTGCGTGATTTACTATTCATCTACAGTTCTGCCTCCTCAATCATCCTATCCAGCCAGTACGGATAATAAGTAGCCTGAGCGTGAATACCGTCACCTGCATATAGCTCTGGATGCTTCTGCAGAATATCCGCAGTTGGAATATATACGTACTTATTCTTAGCGCACATCTTCTTGATAGCGCTGTTAAATTTCTTATAATTACTAATTGACTTGTTCTTAGCCATCGCTGAATCAGTAGGTGCCGAGATGCCACACACACAAATCTTCGTCTTAGGTGAAGACTTGTGGAAAGCCTTTAATCTTGCTTCATACTTCTTGATAAATGCCTTTTCATCGCCTCTGTAATTACCCATGTCGTTCATACCAAAAGCAAAGAATGCGGTGCTTGGATAAGTTCCCGCTGCACTCGAGAATAAATCATCTCCAGTCATTACGCTTGAACCGATCTTGCTAAATACCTGATCATCACTCAGCCAGCCATACACACTGAGCCCCTCAGTAACCGAGTCGCCGACAACGATGCTCCCCTTGAACTTGCTCATGTATCTGGCCTTGTTGCTCTGCCCATTTGCAGATACCTCTCCGCCGAGTGCCGAAACAGCTTCTTCAACGCTAGTTACAGAGCTCTTCTGTATAGCCTCAACGCTCTTCTTATTCCTCTCAATCTCATCCTTTCCTACCGGAACCTTGCGGTTGAACTTCAGTAGGTTGAATAAAAAAACGACAAGAAAAAGCAGCAAGATGATACTTGCTACTTTATTCTTATCCATGTCTTTGATATATTCTTTTGCTACATTTGTAGCACGATTATTATTCTTAACTCTAGCCATATTTCCTCTTCCAGGTAAAATCCTTAGACTATATAGTACCACCTATACAACCTTTTTGTGGCTATTTTTTTTAATCTAATTCATGAATTTTTTTATGCCTTTTTGAGCTTGCGATAGAATAAAGTTCCGTACTTATTCACGATCTCTATTACCATAAATCCCATCGCAATTCCGAGGCAGTTCAGTACAAGCTGCTTGCCCTCACTCGCGGTCTCCTTAGGCATGTCCATAACCATAGCGTACATTACGAAGTAAAGGTTGTTTCCCGGTACTAGTGGAAATGCGCATACGCTCTGGAATATCGTTGCAGGTGCTTTATTGACCCTCGCCATAACCTGCGCGTAGCCAGCTACAAATATAGCGCTGACAAGCGTCGCCAAGAAGTAGTTATGGAGAATTCCATCACTAATTACGTACATCCCCCATGTGCAGAATGCCCCGATTCCGCAGAAGAGCACCTGCTTGCCTTTAACGTTAAACCATAGACCGAAGCCCACACAGGCAGCGGTACAAGAAATAAATTGTATTATTATACTTGGATTTAATTCGGTCATCTTAGAACACCCCCTTGAATAATAGAATTGCTGAAGCTATTCCGAAGGCGATTCCCGCTGCTCCGATTATAGCGTTTGAAATGTTAAGTATTCCAGCAAGTGTATCCTTGTGAAGCAGGTCGCTGATTCCATTCGTAAATCCGAGCGCACTGACTAGGAGCATTACTACACCGACCGTGATGTTACCTGACTTTTCTGCAAATCCAACATATACAGAAAGAATGATGAATACCTCTGTGATAAATGACTGAATGAAGTTGGAAATCAGAGGATTATTCTCTGTCTTCGCCAATCTCCTGCCTAGGAAAACAATGATTATCGAAGATATAGCAGCGATAATCGCATCCTTAACCCCGCAGTTGAAGAACACGCCGAATCCTGTTCCCCCGAGGATTCCTGCCAGATACTCTAGGTATGCAGGCTGAGGTGTCCTGTCCAGAACCTCTTGTAGCATGTTTGCAACCTCATCTGGGCTTGGTGTCTGACGACATACGCGTCTCGATAAATTGTTGAGATAATCGAGTTTATCAAAGTTCGATGAAGTAGAAGGTATATGTCTAATCTGCGTTATGATATCACCCTCCGCCGTCTCAACTGTTGCCTGAATGTTGCTGTAGATAACCCAGATATCTGCATGCTTGAAGCCATAGCTCTTGCACATTCTGTACATACTGTCCTCAACTCTGCTCACCTCAGCTCCTGCACGTAGCATCTCTCTGCCGATGTTCAGAATTTCCTTAAGAATCCTCTTGTAATCCATTTCTTTCCTTTCCTAAAAAATAATATTTAAACGCCTTGAATAGCGTCCATAAACGCTGGTATTAGCTGTTTCTTTCTAGATAGCAGCCCGTCTATCTTAAATCCGCCATCTGTCGGAACGGCTCCTGGAAATGCACTCATTATCATCTCACGAGCGTGTTCACCGGCGTAAAGCATCTCTGACGAGGAGTGCTTGATGTCAGTTAGCAGGAAGAATACCATCGAGACTTTGTTCTTGCCGCACTCATGCTCCATGAGCGGAAGTAACATCTCCTTGATATTGCTCAGCTCCCCTTCGTTCATCGAGCTTATCTGTCCAACTCCGAAGCTTGAGCTTCCGAATGTGAACTTCTTGTAATCCTGATAGAAAATTTCTTCTGCTGACTTATCCTTGAGGTCTGATCCTGCCTCGAACATCTCCGCTGCAAAAGACTCTATATCAATGCCCGCAATTAATGCGAGTGCCCCAGCAGCCATCTTATCCTGTGTCGTACATGTCGGTGATCTAAACATTAGTGTGTCAGATACGATTGCCGCACATAATAGCCCCGCAATGTGCTTAGGTACATCGATGCCACGCTCTATATACATCTGGTACAGGATTGTAGCAGTGCAGCCAACTGGCTGAAGATTGAAGAATATCGGCTGAAGCGTCTGGATAGTCCCTAGTCTGTGGTGATCCACAATCTCAAGTATGTCCGCATCATCGATATTATCCACTGCCTGTGACTTCTCATTATGGTCTACGAGAATTACCTGTTTCTTCCTGATATTGAGGAGGTTACGTCTCGAAACTGTTCCGATGTAGCGCCCTTTGCTATCGGTAACGGGAAACGCCCGATGCCTCGTAGCTCCCATCTCAGCTTTAACGCTGTCCGTATAGTCGTCCAGCTTAAAACCTTCAATTCCATCAGATGTCATAAATGCTTCTAGCGGTACACTCTTGTTGATTTCCCTCGATACTGAGAACGTATCTAGGTCAGTTTCAATGATAACTGCGCCCTTGGCTTTAGCAAGCTCTGCGACTTCCTTAGAGGCCTTCGCACCAAGACACAAGATTATGCATCCTGCGCCTGCCTCGAGTGCCCCAATTTGGTTTTCCTTGCGATCAACAAGGATTACTAAATCGTGCTCCTGAACGACGCCCTGCATCCTTTCGACTAGCGCCGCCCCTACTAAGACCTTTCCCTTGTCGAAGTGAAGCTCCCCATCACCGACTACGATATGTCCGTCAATCGTAGCGGCAATATCGCTGAACCTAGGTGATGTGCTCGAAAGAAAAGAGCTGCTCTCCGCATCCATAAATGTACGCGCTATATCACCCTTAGTAATGAGCCCGATAACCTTGTCAGCCTCAGTAATTGGCTGGGTTACAGCCTCGCTTTTGCCCATGATGCTCCAGGCTTCCTTAATAGTCATCTCCTTAGGAACTCCCGGGGTGTGCCTAATCTCCATATCCCTGACCTGAGTAGCGACATTATCCACATATTCAGGCACTTTAATGCCGAATCTCTGCAGCACAAATTCCGTCTCGCCGTTGATTTCACCAGCGCGTCGAGCGACGTAATTGTTGGTATTAGTAATTCGATTCTTAATCTCAGCATAGCCAATCGCTGAGCAAATAGAATCGGTGTCGGGATTCTTATGTCCAATTATTATTATCTTCTTATCGGATTCCACGGGCACCTCCGTATATCTTAAAAATTGGGAACGCCACACTCGTAGGAGTGCGGCGAAACTTCGTATATAGCAGTTCGAAATGCTCCGATACCTACATATGAAAGCATTACTACTTAATTGTAATAGTCTTGATTACCTGATCTTCGTTAGGCTTGTCCATCATGTTACGTGGAACGGAAACGATGCGGTCTGCTTCTTCCATGCCTTCTGTAACCTTTCCAAATGCAGCGTACTGTCCGTCCAGATGCGGTGCATCCTCAACCATGATAAAGAACTGTGAGCCAGCTGAGTTAGGATTCATCGATCTAGCCATAGAGAGAACTCCTCTAGTGTGCTTGAGGTCGTTCTTGAATCCATTAGATGAGAACTCTCCTGGAATACTGTATCCAGGACCGCCCATACCAGTTCCATCTGGGCATCCACCCTGAATCATGAAGCCTGGAATAACTCTGTGGAAAATAAGGCCATCATAGAACCCCTTTTCACAAAGTTCTACGAAATTTTCAACTGATTTAGGTGCAACATCCTCGTAGAGCTCGCCGCTCATGGTAGCACCATTTTCCATCTCAATTACGAAATGTTTCATCTATATCTCCTTCATTTTATACAAAAATCAAATGCTAATTTGTTCAACTTTATTAATTTTACATCATGGATATGTTCGCCGCAAGATACAATAAGCTTTATTTAAAAATAATCACTCTTTAGCTTTTTTTCGGCATTTTTTAGCTAAAAAATAAGATTAATAAGGCCCAGTATAAATCCAATTAGCGCACCTAGATTGACGATAGTAGTTAGCTCCTTCGACATCACCTCCATGACCATGTCCTCGAGCTGTTCAACTTCCATGTCCTCGATTTTCTGACTGACCATACTAGTGATATCCATTTTAGCGATAAGCTCCGGAATCACAGCTTTGATAGTTTTCCTATAAATCTCTCTTACCTTCGCCCTCAGTTCCTCGTCGCTCACACCATTACTCGTTATCATGTCGTAAATGTTATCACCACGAAGCTTCTCCATACTGCGGCTAACCTCAGGTGCTAAGAAGTTGTAGCAGTGATCATCAACATATCTTCCGATATTATCCGAAATAGACCCGAGAATGCTATCTATCATCTCCGGATTTATGAACATCCCAAGCATAGATCCGCCAAGCTGCTCTCCGATTATCTGACCACCCTTTACTTTGATTATATCTGAAAAATTAATGCTCTTAACCGCATCCGCCATTCGTAGAGCTACCGCATAGTCGAGATTCGTCGTAATCATCTTGTACTCCTCTTCAGAGAATGAAATTGCTCTAAACCCACTATCGATATCTGATTTCAGCATCTTCATGATTCGCTCAGTAACAGCTGCTTCTGTCTCTTCATTAAGCGCCTTACTCTCGATGTCTTCGCTCGTGACGAGGTGATTCGATATAACAGCCCCGACAGACTTTGCAAGCCTAGTTTTCCCCTTCGGAATAGCTCCAGGGGTCAGCGGAACCTTGTGACCGAAGATATATTTCTCATGGCGCGGCCTGAACAGCATCTTGACCGCAATATAATTGGTACAATATCCTATAAGTGCTCCGATTAGCGGAGCAGCGATATATTTAAACATCTTTAAAACCTCCAGTGCATACGAACGAAATTATATCACTAACTGGACGTTGTTTGCATAATAATGTAAGATATTTCAGTGATTTATTGCAATATATTTTATTGATTTGGCTTTGTAAATTTCGGTATAAAGCACAGGGGTTCGATTCCCCTGCGAGTATATGATTAATCAATTTTCAAGAAGTGAATTAATATATGGAAAAGACGCAATCGAGACCTTGAAGGGCTGCCGAGTTGCGGTATTTGGCGTTGGCGGCGTCGGAGGTTACGTGGTGGAGGCGCTCGCTAGAGCTGGTGTGGGTGCTCTCGATATCATCGATAACGACGATGTCAGCCTGACAAATATAAATAGGCAGATAATCGCCACCCATGATACTATCGGCGAAAGCAAGGTAACGGTGTGCGAAGCTAGAATTAAGCAGCTCAATCCCAACTGCGAGGTGCAAGGACACCAGATGTTCTACTTGCCTGAAACTGCTGAGCATTTTGACTTCACCGATTACGACTATGTTGTGGATGCCGTCGACACTGTATCAGCTAAGCTCGACATCATCGAGAGATGCAAAAGTGTGGAAGTTCCGATAATTTCCTGCATGGGATGTGGAAACCGTATAGATCCTACAAAGCTAGCCATTATGGACATCTCAAAGACATCGATGGATCCGCTTGCCAAGGTTATACGAAAAGGACTCAAAGATAGGCGAATTAAAGGTGTAAAAGTTCTCTGCTCCACTGAGGAGCCTATAGTACCGATTCTACCAGAGGGCGGAGAGGCCGAGAGCAAGGGAACTGCTGGCAGAGTGACTCCTGGCTCAACTCCATTTGTCCCTGCTGCTGCAGGGCTTGCAATAGCTAGTGAAGTCGTGAAGGATCTCACGGGCTTCGATTCACGAAAACGAACAAAAGGTGGACGCTAGGTCCACCTTTTCCTAACCTTAATCATATCACCAGAATCACTCCTGACACTCAGGGCAGTACACACTGCTCCTGCCTGCAATAACAGCTCTCTCAAGCTTGCTTCCGCACTTTGGACATTCCTCTCCAGCATGGTTATATACCTGTAGAAAAGGGGTATTTCTATAGTCCGTCCCTTTTCCTGCCAGGTAGTCCTCTTCAGAAATCTGATTCTTTTCTATCATGAAATCCATCATCTTCGGAATCTCACTTGCGAGAGACTGCCACTCAGCATCGGTAAGCGAATTGCAAGCTCTAGTCGGAACAATTCCACAGCGGTATAGGACTTCGTCGGTGTAAATATTTCCAAGACCTGCGATAACGCTTTGGTCAAGGAGCCCCGTCTTGATGGCAGACTTTCTCTTCGCTAGATGACTCTTCAGATACTCTCCAGTAAGCGTATCGTCTGTTGCTTCTGCTCCAAGCTGACCAATGCCGGTCGCTCTAAATTCTGCACCTGTCGTTATAGCCCATATGCCGCCAAATTGCCTCTGGTCGACATATCGGAGCTCTTTCTCGGTGCCATTATCATCTCGCAGCTTAAACACTATATGCGTGTGCTTAAGCTCCTCATATCCAGGTGGCATCACCAATAGAACGCCAGTCATGCGGTAGTGAGCTACGAGCTTAAGTTCCTCTGGCGCCCCTTCACGCTTCGGTGTGATCATGTTGAAAATCAGGAATTTGCCACGGCGCAGTACGGTGTCAAATCTACTACCAAGCACCAGCTTCTTGAACTCTTCGGGGCCGTAATTCTTGATGCTCTTTGCCAGTCTCACCTCGACATCTTCAATTGTGCAGCCGTTTAGCTGTGGTGCGAGAACTTTTCTCGCAGTTTCAACCTCTACTAATTCAGGCATCCAGGCTACTCCCTTCAAACTAATTATAATACACGCTTAGTGAAATAATGCAAATAAAATAGTCGGTGCACAGCCTTTAGTCTGCCTCATGCACCAACTTATCTTCAGTTATATCTCTCGTCTTCCTTCCATCGCCTTGAGAAGCGTGACTTCATCGGCATACTCGAGATCTCCGCCGACAGGAATGCCGTGTGCAATTCTCGTCACCTTGATGCCAGACGGTTTTAGCAGCCTAGCTATGTACATGGCAGTCGCCTCACCCTCGATATTAGGGTTCGTTGCCACGATTATCTCGTCGATTTCATCATGCTGCTGGAGCCTAGTAATCAGCGATTTGAGATTGATGTCATTAGGACCGATGCCCTCTACCGGTGAAATAGCACCGTGAAGCACATGATACATTCCTTTAAATTCCCTTATCCGCTCCATCGCAATCACATCCTGCGGTGTCTCGACAACACATACCTTTGTCCTATCCCGCGATTCATCACTGCAAATCTCGCATGGATCGGTATCTGTCAAATTGCCGCACACCGAGCAGTAGTGAAGGCTTCTCTTGGCATTCACGATTGAATTTGCAAGAGCCGTTGCCTCGCTCTCCTCGAGTGCAAGAATGTGGAACGCTAGTCGCTGTGCGGTCTTGCCACCAATTCCAGGTAGCTTAGACAGCTCATTTATTAACTTGTTCAGTGGCTTTGGATACTGCCTCATCTGAACGCCTTTCTACAGCCCTAGTCCAGGGATGTTTAGGCCACCTGCAACCTTGCCCATCTCATTCTCAGCAATTGCATCGATCTGGCGCATGCCCTCATTTACAGCCGCCATGATGAGATCTTGTAGCATTTCTACATCGTCTGGATCAACAACGTCTCTATCGATTACGAGCTTTGTAATCTCCTTGTTGCCGTTAACAGTGACCTCCACTGCACCGCCGCCAGCAGTTGCAGTTGTCTCCTGCTCAGCTATAGAAGCCTGTGCAGCCTCCATATCGCGCTGCATAGCCTGAAGCTGCTTCATCTGCTGCTGCATGCTTCCTGCACCACCGCCAACCTTCTTTTTCTTACCTGCTCTCATACCTTTGCCCATGATTTTCTCCTCCAATATGTGCTATTTAATGTCTATCTTATCTACGCCAAAAAAGTCAGCTACATCCTTCGCCACTTCCTTGGCTATCTCGTCTTTTTCCTCTGCTGCATCAATGAGTTCCTCATCGAACCTCTGAAGCCCCGGTTCTTCAACTTGGCTAAGCTCCCTTGCATCCGCCGGATTATACTCTACAACTCTAAACGCGATGTAAAATTTATCACCATATAAGGCCTTAGTTATCCTGTTGAGCTCGTCTAGCGCATCATCAGCCATAAGGCTCTTGGTCTTCTTAACCTCTACGGTAAGTTCACTACCGTGCAAATCGACCAGCCTCGTATACTTTGCAACCATCGCCATGAACATTGCATCTGTTCTAGCCATCTGGTCACAGATTCTATCCCACATCTCATCAAGATTATGATTTGCTTCAAACTCCACGATGTGCCTATCTGGCGGAGCTCCTTCTAGTGGATTGAATTTCTGTTCGAAGAGAGGCTTCGGTCCATCTGAATCTTGCGCTCTCTCCGCACTGACATTTGGACGAGGCTGAACCTGCTTCTCGTAAGCATTTCTAGCTTGCGGCTCCTCCTTTGGTGTTCCTGATTGCGAAGCTTCTGCGCTTATTGACTCTGGTCTATGGTTCTCTGCCTTGGTATTCAACCGCTGTGCACTACTCGTCGCTGGTGCAGTCCCTGCCTGAGCTCTTGGATTCCTAGCTCCCATAGGGATATTCGCATTTATACGAACTGGCTCAGTCCTGACTTCCGCACTCTCACCTACGATGAGTTTAATAACACATGTCTCTAGCAAAATCCTCGGCATAGTCGAGAACTTTGCCTTGTTGACGGTATCCGAAAGCAAGCGAATGCCGTAATTTATCGCTTCGTCGCTCAGAGACTTTGCCTGTGTGACGATTCTCGCAGTGTTTTCGCTAGAGGCATTTACAAGCTCCGAAGGGTCTTGCACGTACTTACAAATCATGAGATTCCTGTAGTGCATTAGCCAGTCCGAAAGCAGCTGCTTGGCATCCTTGCCTATCCTCACCATGCTGTCTATATCAGCTAGCGCCGTTCCAGCTTCCCCTGTCCTAATCGCATCTGTTAGCTCTATGTAGAAATCATCTCCCGCGCCGCCCGTATACTCCAGCACCAGCTCTCTGGTTATAAGCTCATCACCAGCGTTGATGCACTGCTCGAGCAGGCTGAGCGCATCTCTTACGGATCCGTCTGCCTTGCGGGCAATAACGGCTAGGGCATCTTCCTCAATTGAAATGTCCTTCTTCTGGCAAATTCTTTTCATGCCTTCCAGAAGGTCATTTTCCGAAACATGCCTGAAGTTCAGCATTAAGCACCTTGATTTTATCGTCGCTTTAATCTTCTCCGGGTTGGTCGTCGCCAGTATGAATATTACGTGCGCTGGTGGCTCTTCGAGTGTCTTGAGGAAAGCATTTTCCGCCGAATCGGTGAGCATGTGCGCCTCGTCTATGATGTAGACCTTGTACTTTCCAACGGTTGGTGGATATTGCACTGATTCAGTAATCTGCCTTAGGCTCTCCACACCATTATTGGATGCCGCATCCAGCTCTACTACATCGAGGAATCTACCTTCTGTAATCGCCCTACAATTAGCGCACTCACCACACGGCAGGTCTACGCCAGGCTCGCTGCAGGTGCAGTTAACTGCTTTTGCAAGAATCCTCGCTGTCGTCGTCTTACCCGTGCCTCGGGTTCCCGCAAACAGATACGACTGGCTCACCGTTCCCTTCTTGATCTGATTGCGAAGTATCTTCACAATATGCTTCTGTCCGATTATCTCTTCAAAGCGTTCCGGCCTCTCCGACCTGTATAGTGCCAGATGCATATCGTACCTCCTTCTAGCAGCCTAGTGCGCCTATATTACGCAACCCCATATATTAATCGAGCTCTTAGACACCTTGCGATCGGTAGGAGGCGAATCTGCGGCACATGAGATGTCCCGCTTAATGCTGCTTCCTCTCGGACCTGACATGGTTCACAGTATCCCATTGCGCAGGACCCCCTACAAACCGCAAGCTGCCTAAGAGCACTTGAATATTATATTATCTAAATCCATTAGTGTCAATCATTGTACAGCTCGTTCTCTATTTACTCTTATAAGATGAAATTATTTAGCGCTGTATTATTTTAAACGCATAAAAAGAGTCCTCCTCTCGGAGAACTCTTTATTATAATTATATCGATTAGACGACAGCTCTATACGAGCTCGAGATATACGACCTCCGCATTATCTCCCTGTCTAGGTCCTAGCTTGAGAACTCTTGTATATCCGCCATTACGCTCAGCGTACTCTGGTGCGATCTCATCAAAGAGCTTTGTAACTACATCTTCGTCGAAAACGTATGCGAGAACCTGTCTTCTTGCATGAAGATCTCCACGCTTAGCTAGAGTAACTAGCTTCTCAGCTTCACGACCTGCTTCCTTCGCTCTATCTAGAGTTGTAGTAATTCTACCTTCTCTGAATAGATCGGTTACGAGGTTTCTTAGCATGGATTTTCTGTGTGCAGAATTTCTGCCCAGCTTCTTGTAACCATTCATCAGTCTCTACTCCTTTCAGTTAGTTTTCGTCATTAGGCTTAAGGCTCAATCCGAGCTCTGTAAGCTTATTCTTTACTTCTACAAGCGACTTCATTCCGAGGTTTCTAACCTTCATCATGTCTTCTTCAGTACGCTGAGTTAGCTCCTGAACTGTGTTGATTGAAGCTCTCTTGAGGCAGTTAAACGAACGAACTGAGAGCTCTAGCTCTTCAATTGTCATCTCAAGTGCCTTCTCCTTACGAGCTTCACTCTTCTCGACCATGAAGTCCATCTCGTTCACCTCGGAACCCAGTCCAATGAATAGGTTGAGGTGCTCTAGCATGATCTTTGCACCGATGGATACACCCTCTTCAGGAGTGATCGAACCATCTGTCCAAAGCTCAAGTGTTAGCTTATCGTAATCAGTCACCTGCCCAACTCTTGTATTCTCAACTGTGAAGTTAACCTTCTTAACAGGTGTGAATATTGAGTCTACTGGAATAACTGCTATAGGAGTTGAATCTGTCTTATTCTGCTCTGCAGGTACATATCCTCTTCCCGAAGCGATGTTCATCTCCATTACCAAAGTTGCATTCTCTGCTAGAGTTGCAATGTGTAAATCTGGATTGAAAATCTCCGTATCGGAATCAACGATGATATCCGCTGCTGTTACTTCTCTAGCACCAACAGCATTGATAATCGCTCTCTTCTCCTCATCGCCATTGATTCTTACAGCAAGTCTCTTTAGGTTCAAGATAATCTCTGTAACATCTTCCTTGACGCCTGGAATAGTTGAGAACTCATGGAGTACACCGTCAATCTTGACAGAAGTGATAGCTGCTCCTGGTAAAGAGCTGAGAAGAATTCTTCTCATGCAGTTTCCGAGCGTTGTACCGTATCCTCTCTCGAGAGGTTCTACAACGAACTTTCCGTACTGTCCATTTTCATCGATTTCCTTAGTAATTGTTGGCTTTACTATCTCAATCATTTTGTTCCTCCCATAAATCTACTGATCTGACGATTAATAATTAGTGCATTGTATGCAAACGTATTAATTAATCGAGCGACTATCTTGAGTAGAACTCAACGATGCTGTGCTCTGCGATTGGTAGATCAATGTCTTCACGGCTTGGTGCTGTAACGATTTTACCCTCAAGCTTGTCTAGATCAATGCTGATCCACTGTGGAGTTGTGATAACCATATCCTTAAGCTCCTTGAACTTAGGAGATGACTGAGACTTTTCCTTTACAGTGATTACATCTCCAGCCTTGAGTTCCATTGAAGGGATGTTAGCCTTCTTGCCATTAACTAGGAAGTGTCCGTGGTTAACTAGCTGTCTAGCTTCTCTTCTTGTAGCTGCAAAACCCATTCTGAATACAACGTTGTCGAATCTGCTCTCGAGCATTACGAGAAGGTTTGTACCAACCTGTCCAGGTCTCTTTTCAGCCTTAGCATATAGATTTCTGAACTGCTTCTCCTGAAGTCCGTATACGAACTTAACCTTCTGCTTCTCGTTGAGCTGAAGACCGTACTCACTCTTCTTTCTTCTGCTCTGCTGAGCCTGTCTCTTAGATTTCTTATTTATACCCATGTACTGTGGCTCAATGCCTAGTGCCTTAGCTCTCTTCAGTACTGGTTCTCTATTTCTAGCCATGTATTGTTACTCCTCCTTCCGCTTAGACTCTTCTCTTCTTAGGTGGCCTGCATCCATTGTGAGGAATTGGCGTGATGTCCTTAATCATTGTTACATTGAGTCCAGCAGTCTGAAGTGCTCTGATAGCAGCTTCTCTACCGGAACCAGGACCCTTTACGTATACCTCTACTGTCTTTAGACCATGCTCCATAGCTGCCTTTGCTGCAACCTCAGCAGCGCTCTGTGCAGCAAAAGGTGTCGACTTTCTCGAACCTCTGAAGCCATTTGAGCCAGCGCTTGACCATGATAGTGCGTTTCCGTCCATATCTGTTAGAGTAACTAGTGTGTTGTTAAATGTGGACTGGATGTGAGCCTGGCCTCTTTCAACGTTTTTACGTTCTCTTTTCTTCTTTCTAACTGTCTTCTTAACAGCTGCCATATTTCTCTACCTCCTTGTCCTTATTTCTTCTTGCCAGCAAGACGCTTAGGACCCTTACGAGTTCTTGCGTTTGTCTTGGTCTTCTGGCCTCTAACTGGGAGACCCCTTCTGTGTCTGATTCCTCTGTAGCTTCCGATCTCCATCAGTCTCTTGATGTTGAGGGAAACTTCTCTTCTAAGATCACCTTCTACGATATGCTCAGTCTCAATGACCTTTCTAATCTTTCCGGCATCTTCTTCTGTAAGATCTCTTACTCTGATGTCACCATCCACTCCTGCTTTAGCGAGGATGTCCTTGGATGTTACTAGACCGATTCCATAGATATAAGTAAGACCGATTTCGATTCTCTTATCTCTAGGTAGGTCAACTCCGGCAATTCTTGCCATTTCTTCCTCCTTTCCTATCTTCCGTCACCAGCCCGGGGGTGATATAGACAGGGGTTGCATTTAATAAAGCTGTGCTGAGTTCCCGGCAAAACAGCACGTCATAATATTATAACCTATTTTACTAGCCTTGTCTCTGCTTATGCTTAGGATTTTCACAGATTACCATGACTTTTCCATGTCTCTTGATTACCTTGCATTTTTCGCAAATTGGCTTTACTGAAGCTCTAACTTTCATATTAGCTCCTCCTTTAATTAGTTCTTATCACGCCACGTGATCCTCCCACGTGTTAAATCATAAGGTGATAATTCTACCTTTACTTTGTCACCCGGCAGAATTCTGATGTAATTTATTCTGATCTTACCGGAAATGTGGGCGAGGACTTCGAAGCCGTTCTCTAGCTTAACCTTGAACATTGCATTTGGCTGTGCGTCGATGACCGTGCCCATTACTTCTATCGAATTCTTTTTCGACATAAATTCAGTCTCCTTATATCAACGTGAGCAGCTCAGGCTCTCCGTCTGTGATTACTACGGTATTCTCATAGTGAGCTGCCAGCAGTCCATCGTCAGTAACGACCGTCCAGTCATTACCGAGAACTCTGGTTCCGTAGGAACCTTGTGTAATCATCGGCTCAATTGCCAGAACCATTCCCTCTTTGAGGTGTGGCCCAGTGTGAGCATCCCCATAATTAGGAACCTGCGGATCTTCGTGAAGATCACGTCCAATCCCGTGTCCTAAATACTCTCTAATGACACCGAATCCGTTGGACTCAGCATATTCCTGAACAGCGTGTCCTATGTCGTGTAGTCTGTATCCTACCATCGCATATTTTACGCCTTCAAAAAAGCTTTGCTTCGTTACGTCAATCAGTTTACGAGCCTCGTCACTGATTTCGCCTACAGCATATGTTCTAGCTGCATCGCTACAATAGCCCTTGTATGTTGAACCTGTATCAACGCTTACAATATCACCTTCTTTGAGCACTCTGTCTCTAGAAGGGATTCCATGTACTACCTCATCATTAACAGATACGCAAGCCGCAGCAGGAAATCCGCCATAACCTTTAAAGGTTGGCTTCATCTTGTAGTGAAGTATTCTCTCCTCTACAAAATTATCGATTGCATGTGTTGTCATGCCAGGCTTGATGAATCCCTCGATATCTCGAAGGATCTCACCTGTAACCTTGGCAGCTTCACGCATGATGTCAATTTCTCTTTTCGACTTAATTATTATCATGACTATTTCGCCTCAATTGCCTTTACGACATCTTCGAAAACCTCGTTATGAGTTTTCTCTCCGTCGAAGTTGGCGAGCACGTTCTGCTTCTCATAGTATCCAATGAGAGGAGCAGTCTCGCTCTCGTACACATTAATTCTGTTTTCTACAGTTTCGCGATTATCGTCCTTGCGCTGGAATAATTCTCCACCGCATACATCGCATATTCCTTCCTTCTTAGGTGGAACATTCACTACATGGAAGCTTGCACCGCAGGATTTGCATACGCGTCTTCCTGCAATACGCTCTATGAGAACGTCCTTTCTAACTTTGAAGTTAAGAACTATATCTAGCTTTTGACCGTTTTCAGATAGGAATTTATCTAGCTGCTCGGCCTGGAATATAGTCCTTGGGAAACCATCTAGGAGAAATCCCTCCTTGCAGTCAGCTTTCTGAAGTCTGTCTGTAACCAAATTAACTACCAGTTCATCCGGTACCAGCTTCCCCTCATCTATGTATCCCTTTGCCTTTTTACCAAGCTCTGTTCCTTCATTGATGTTAGCGCGGAATATATCTCCTGTTGAGATATGTGGAACATTGTATTTTTCTATTACCTTAGCCGCCTGAGTGCCTTTACCAGCTCCAGGAGGACCAAGTAAAACAGCTCGTAGCATGTTATGTGCCATCCTTCCCTAAACGATTATTTAAGAAATCCTTGATAATTTCTGTTGAGCATTTGATTCTCAATCTGTTGCACTGTATCTAGAGCTACGCCTACTGCGATTAGAAGTGAAGTTCCACCGAACGAAAGCTGTAACGGTGTAAACTCACTGACTACGGTTGGAATAGTAGCTACTCCTGCCAAGAATATTCCTCCTACAAGGCATAGTCTTGACATAATTCTAGATAAGTACTCCTCAGTTGCTGCACCAGGTCTAATTCCCGGAACGAAACCGCCACTCTGTCTCATATTGTCTGCAACCTCTTCTGGCTTAAATGTGATAGCCGTGTAGAAGTATGTGAAGAACAGTGTCAGCGTGATATTTAGTATTGCGTAAACCCAAATTCCTGGATTTCCTGATGGAGATAGGTACTTCGACATCCACTGAGCAAATGAAGACTGTGGAACGAAGTAAGTTATCGTCAACGGGAACTGAAGTAATGATAGCGAGAAGATAATCGGAATTACCCCGGCCTGGTTAACCTTAATTGGAATGTGGGTTGACTGGCCGCCATACATCTTTCTTCCAACCATACGCTTTGCGTACTGTACTGGAATTTTTCTTGTTCCCTGTTGCATCAGTATGATTACGACAGTGATTAAAACTGCCACAACTATCAATGCAATAACAGCAACTACACTTAGTGCTCCTTCTTTCACCTGCGTGTGAATTCCTCTAACTGCTGTTGGAATTCTTGCGATAATGCCGCCGAAAATGATTAGCGAAATGCCGTTTCCGACACCGTATTCGTTAATCTGCTCTCCTAGCCACATTAGGAACGCGGTTCCTGCTGTCAGGACTGTTATGATTACTATCATCGAAAAGGCATTCTGGTTGACAATTGCCCTTCTAAAAAGACCAATCGTCAAACCTGTTGCCTGAATCAATCCTAACACTACGGTTAAATATCTCGTAATTGTCGCCATCTTCTTACGACCTTCATTGCCTTCCTTCGAAAGCCTCTCGAAGTAAGGAAATGCTATTGTAAGAAGCTGGACGATAATCGAAGCGGTTACATACGGAGTGATACTCAAAGCAAATATTGTGAAATTACTGAATGCTCCTCCGGAAAATAAATCAAACAAGTCGAGAAGCCCTGTCTGACCCTGGAACATCTGAGCAAGATAATCTCTGTTGATTCCTGGAACTGGTATATTTGATCCAATTCTGAAAACAAGCATTATCATGAGTGTAAAAAGAATTTTCGAACGAATTTCTTTTACATGCCATGCATTAGAGAGTGTCTTGAGAAGTTCCATGATTAGATAACCTCTGCCTTTCCGCCTGCCTTTTCAATCTTTTCAGCAGCGCTCTTGCTGAATTTCTCAGCCTTTACAGTTAGCTTCTTCTCTAGTTCGCCGTTTCCTAGAACCTTAACTCCATCCTTTACCTGCTTAACAAGTCCAGACTGAAGCATTAGGTCGAAATCTACGACTGTTCCATCTTCAAATCTATTTAGATCTGCAACATTAACTTCTGCATATTCCTTAGCAAAACGATTTGTAAATCCTCTCTTAGGAATTCTTCTATATAGTGGCATCTGGCCACCCTCGAAGCCTAGACGAACACCGCCGCCGCTTCTGGAGTTCTGACCATTCATACCTCTGCCGCCAGTAGTTCCGAGACCAGTACCCTGACCGCGACCTCTTCTCTTGCGAGCTTTGGTTGCACCCTCAGCTGCCTTTAATTCGTGAAGTCTCATTGTCCTGCACCTCCTATAGCTCTTCTACATCTAGAAGATGAGAAACCTTAGCAATAGCGCCGCGTGTTGCGGACGAATCAGCTAGCTCAACCGAATGATGTAGCTTCTTGAGGCCAAGAGCTTCTACTGTCTTCTTCTGCTTAGGAGTTGCGCCAATAACACTCTTAACTAAAGTAATCTTTAATGCCTTTGCCATTTGCGTCTTCCTCCTATCCTAAAATTTCTTCAGGTGTCTTACCACGACGCTTAGCAACTTCTTCTACAGTTGTGAGACTTCTCAGTCCCTCTAGGGTTGCAAGTGCCATGTTTCCTGTGTTGCTCGAACCAAGCGACTTAGCTCTAACGTCCTTGAGTCCACAAGCTTCTAGTACTGTACGTACAGATGAACCTGCGATAACTCCAGTACCTTCTGCTGAAGGCATGATTAAAACTTTGCCTGCTCCGAAAATTCCTACAGTCTGGTGAGGAACTGTTGTTCCTACCATAGGTACGAATATTAGTTTCTTCTTAGCATCTTCAGTTGCTTTTCTTACAGCTTCAGGAATCTCCTGAGCCTTTCCAAGGCCAATACCTACGTGGCCTGCGCCATCTCCAACTACTAGAGTAACGGAGAACTTCATGTTCTTTCCGCCCTTTACAGTCTTCGAAACACGTCTGATGTTAACGATGGTTTCAGTAAGTTCAAGCTTAGATGCATCTATTCTCGTGCGCATTCTGTATCCTCCCTTAGAATTCTAATCCTGCTTCACGTGCACCATCAGCGAGTTCCTTAACTCTGCCATGATAAAGGTATCCGCCTCTATCGAAGCAAACCTCTTTGATGCCCTTAGCTACAGCCTTTTCGCCTACCGCTTTGCCTACCTGCTTAGCTGCGTCTTTATTTCCACCGTTTGCAATACTTGCCTTAAGATCCTTATCGAGAGACGATGCGGATACAAGAGTTGTTCCGTTAACGTCATCGATGACCTGAGCTGAAATATTGCTGTTAGATCTAAATACGCACAGTCTTGGCTTCTCGGGAGTTCCAAAAACGTCTTTTCTGACTCTGGCATGTCTCTTGAGTCTTCTGTCATTTCTGCTTGCTTTTGCCATTTCTCAAATCCTCCCTTCTCTATGCGGAAGCTCCGCTCTTTCCTTCCTTCTTATGTACAACTTCTCCATCGTAGATGATGCCTTTGCCCTTATATGGCTCAGGCTTTCTCCAAGCTCTGATGTTAGCAGCATAGTTTCCTACCTCTGCCTTATCGCAGCCCTTAACGATAATTGTCGTAGCATCAGGAGTCTCTGTTGTGATTCCTGCTGGGTCCTTCATCTCTACTGGGTGCGAAAAACCGAGCTTCATAACGAGTGTATCTCCCTGCTTTGCAACAGTATATCCAACACCGTTAACTGTCATCTTTACTTCATAACCCTTGGAAACACCCTCAATCATATTGTGAATGAGCGTTCTTCCGAGTCCGTGCTGAGACTTATCCTGCTTTGATTCGGATGGTCTCTTAACTGTTAGAACGTTTTCCTCGATCTCAACAGTTAGGTTTTCAGCGATTGGCTGGCACAGCTCACCCTTAGGGCCTTTTACCTTAATTACATTATTATCCTCAACCGTTACTTCTACGCCGGTAGGGATTGTAATTGGTCTAACGCCTATTCTTGACATATTTTATACCTCCTACCAAACGTAACAAATAACTTCTCCACCAACTCCAAGCTTACGAGCTTCTTTATCGCTTATAACACCCTTAGATGTTGAAACGATAGCGATTCCCAGACCGCCGAGCACCTTAGGTACCTGGTCAGCCTTTGCATAAACTCTGAGACCTGGCTTCGAGATCTTCTTGATCCCGTAAATTGTCTTTTCCTTATTGGGGCCGTACTTTAGCTCTACAGTGATAGTTCCCTGTGCATTGTCCTGAGCTACTGAAAAGTCCTTGATGAATCCTTCATTCTTAAGGATTTCTGCGATAGACTTCTTCATCTTGGATGCTGGGATTTCTACCTTAGCATGTCCGGCTGTGTTGGCATTTCTAATTCTAGTTAGCATATCTGCTATTGGATCTGTTATTGCCATTACAGTGTTTCTCCTTTCTCCACGTGGTTCCTGCACGCATTATGCGTGACAGGCCTGCGCAAAATAACCTACCAGCTTGCTTTTCTTACACCTGGGATTTCACCCTTGTAAGCAAGCTCTCTGAAGCAGATACGGCAGATGCCATACTTCTTCAAAACTGAATGTGGTCTTCCACAAATCTTGCATCTTGTATAAGCCCTTGTTGAATACTTAGGCTTTCTGGTCTGCTTAACTTTCAGTGAAGTCTTAGCCATGTTCCCCTCCTAAATTACTTCTCAAAAGGCATTCCGAGGAGCTCAAGTAATGCCTGTGCTTCCTCATCTGTCTTAGCTGTTGTAGTGAATACAATGTTCATTCCCTTGATGGTCTCTACATCATCGTAAACGATTTCTGGGAAGATGAGCTGCTCTCTAATTCCCATGGAGTAGTTACCTCTTCCATCGAATGAATTCTTGCTTACACCCTTAAAGTCTCTAACTCTAGGAAGAGAAAGATTGAAGAACTTATCTGCAAATGCATACATTCTGTCACCTCTTAGAGTAACCTTAGCTCCTACTGGCATTCCCTGTCTAACCTTGAAGTTAGCGATGGACTTTCTAGCCTTTGTAACAACTGGTCTCTGTCCGGAGATGAGTGAAAGTTCCTTTACAGCGCTCTCGAGGATCTTTGAATTATCCTTAGCTTCGCCAAGACCCATGTTGATTGTGATCTTCTCCAGCTTTGGCACTTCCATTGCGTTGGAGTAGTTGAACTTTTCCTTAAGAGCTGCAAAAACACTCTCGTCATACTTTGTTCTTAGTCTATTTGCCACTGTCTCTCCTCCTTTCCTAGTCTACTACGGCATTGGTCTTCTTTGAGTATCTAACCTTCTTGCCGTTCTCAATCTTAGTTCCAAGTCTTACACCCTGCTTGCTCTCCTTTTCGTAGAACATAACATTTGATGCATCGATAGGACCTTCTACGTGCTTAATCTCGGATGCGGATGTTCTTGTAGCCTTTGCGTGCTTAGTCTGCACGTTAACACCCTCAACAACAATCTTGTTAGCCTTAGGAATAGCTCTTAGAACTGTTCCAACCTTGCCCTTATCCTTGCCCGAGATAACTACTACTGTATCGCCTTTTCTAATCTGCATTTGTACACCCCCTATAATACTTCCGGTGCCAAAGACACAATCTTCATAAAGCCGTTATCTCTAAGTTCCCTAGCAACAGGTCCGAAGATACGTGTCCCTACAGGGTTCTTATCGCTTCTGTCTTTGATAATTACAGCAGCATTCTGGTCGAATTTTACGTAGCTACCGTCATCTCTTCTAGCGCCACTCTTCGATCTAACAACTACTGCCTTTACAACGTCACCTTTCTTAACAACTCCACCTGGAGCAGCATCCTTAACGGAGCAAACGATGATGTCTCCAATATTCGCATACTTGCGGCCTGTACCACCAAGGATACGAATGCAAAGTAGCTCCTTCGCTCCGGAATTGTCGGCAACTCTCAATCTTGTTTCTGTCTGTATCATGATTTGTCGCCTCCCTATTTAGCTTTCTCAACGATCTCGACAAGTCTCCATCTCTTATCCTTTGAAAGAGGCTTTGTCTCCATAATCTTTACTCTATCGCCGATGCCACACTCATTGTTCTCGTCGTGAACCTTGAACTTCTTAGTTCTCTTAACAGCCTTACCGTAAAGAGAATGTCTTACTGAATCCTTTGTAGCAACAACAATTGTCTTATCCATCTTGTCGCTTACAACTACTCCAGTTCTGGTCTTTCTGCTATTTCTTTCCATTGTACATCCTCCTTCCTTTAAGCTTCAGGCTTTTCCATTTCCCTGATTATGGTCTTAACTCTGGCAATATCTCTTCTGATTTCTCTCATCTTCACAGGGTTGTCGAGCTGTCCGGTAACGTGCTGGAATCTCAGATTGAATAGCTCCTGCTTCATTCTTGCGAGCTCGGCGGTTCTCTCCTGATCAGTCATTTTTCTTATTGTATTCAGATCCATTATTCGTCACCACCCTTTGCTTCCTGGTTCTTGACAACGAACTTGCACCTTACAGGTAGCTTGTGAGAAGCAAGTCTCAAAGCCTCCTTAGCCTGTGCTTCAGTTACGCCCTCAAGCTCGAACATTACTCTGCCCGGCTTAACTACTGCCACCCAATACTCAGGTGAACCTTTTCCGGAACCCATTCTTACTTCTGCTGGTTTCTTTGTGATTGGCTTGTGTGGGAAGATTTTGATATAAACCTTTCCGCCTCTCTTGATGGATCTTGTCATCGCGATTCTGGCAGCCTCGATCTGCTTTGAGTCAATCCATGCTGGCTCTTCAGCAACTAGACCGAACTGACCATATGTAACGGTGTTACCCTTTGTTGCAACACCCTTCATTCTGCCTCTGTGGACTCTTCTGCGTTTAACGCGCTTTGGCATTAACATGGCAAGTCTCTCCTTTCTATGATTATTCTTCTGTTCCCTGTGCAGTTTCAACTACTTCAGGAGCAGGAGCCGCCTCAGTTACCTTTGGAGCCTTTCTAACTCTTGTAGTTGCTGGCTTAACCTCTGGTCTGCTTTCGCGGTTATCATTTCTTCTGTTTCCGAAGCTTCTCTTCTTATCTCTCTTATCGTTTCTTCTCTGCTTACGATCTCTTCTATCGTTTCTGGACTGCTCTGGAATAGCCTCCTTGAGACCCTTATCTAGAATCTCGCCGTGGTTAACCCAAACCTTAACACCAATCTTTCCGTAAGTAGTGTCTGCCTCTGCAAATCCATAATCGATATCAGCTCTGAGAGTGTGTAGAGGAACATTTCCTTCGCTGTACTTCTCGCTTCTAGCGATCTCGGCACCACCAAGTCTTCCGGAAACAAGAACCTTGATACCCTTAGCTCCAGACTTCATAGTTCTCTGGATTGCGGACTTCATAGCTCTTCTGAAAGAAACTCTTCTCTCGAGTGCCTGTGCAATGCTTTCAGCTGTTAGCTGCGCATCAAGCTCTGCTCTTCTAACCTCTTCGATGGAAATATCTACAGTCTTACCTGTTAGCTTAACGAGATTCTTCTTGAGCTCGTCAATTCCATCTCCAGATCTTCCGATTACCATTCCTGGTCTGGCTGTTGCGATGATTACCTTTACCTTGTCAGCTGCAGGTCTCTCAATTACGACACTTGCAACACCGGCAGCGTAAAGCTTCTTCTTAACGTAGTTTCTAACTTTATTGTCTTCAACTAGGAAATCAGCGAAGTTGCTCTTGTCAGCAAACCACTTTGAGTTCCAATTCTTGTTGACTCCAACTCTGAATCCATGTGGATTAACCTTCTGACCCATCTGGCTGACCTCCTTCTACTGTTTCTACTGCCGAAGCAGCTTCTCTCTCCTTAAGAGTTACACCAATGTGGCTTGTTCTCTTGAGGATCATGGATGCTCTACCCTGAGCTCCTGCTCTGAATCTCTTCATTGTAGGACCCTGGTTTGCATAAACTTCTGCAATGTATAGCTCATCACGGTTCATGTCAAAGTTATTTTCAGCATTTGCTGCTGCGGACTGAACAACCTTCTCTACAAGTTCTGCACCCTTTCCAGGTGTGAACTTGAGGATTGTTAATGCCTCGTTCAAATCTTTTCCTCTTACTAGGTCAGTAACAGGCTTTAGTTTGCTAGGAGACATTCTTACATATTTAGCAATTGCTTTTGCTTCCATATCAGCTTCTCCTTTCTTTATTTCGCCTTGTCACCAGCGTGACCCTTGTAAGTTCTAGTTGGAGCGAACTCTCCAAGTCTGTGACCTACCATATCTTCTGTGATGTATACAGGAACATGCTTACGACCGTCGTGAACAGCGATCGTATGTCCAACCATCTGAGGAAAAATCGTCGATGGTCTCGACCATGTCTTGATTACACTTTTTTCATTAGACTCGTTCATCGCTTCGATTCTCTTGATGAGTTTCTTTTCGACGAAAGGGCCCTTTTTAAGCGATCTTCCCATTATATGCTCCTTTCTTATTTAGCATTTCTTCTTCTAACGATGTACTTGTTGGAATCCTTGTGCTTGTTACGTGTCTTGTAACCAAGAGTTGGTTTACCCCAAGGTGTAACTGGGCTCTTACGTCCAACTGGCGCTCTACCTTCACCACCGCCGTGTGGGTGATCGTTAGGGTTCATTACGGAACCTCTTACTGTAGGTCTCCATCCCATGTGTCTCTTTCTACCAGCCTTACCAATCTGGATGTTAGCGTGGTCAAGGTTGCCAACTTCTCCGATTGCAGCTCTGCAGTTGATTCTTACCATTCTAACTTCGCCGGATGGTAGTCTTACCTGAGCATAATTGCCTTCCTTAGCCATAAGCTGAGCACCGTTTCCAGCTGATCTAACTAGCTGAGCACCCTTTCCAGGCTTTAGCTCGATATTGTGAATGATTGTACCTACTGGGATATTCGCAATTGGTAGTGCGTTTCCTACCTTGATATCCGAATCTGGTCCAGATTCAACTACGTCTCCAACGCGCAGCTTGTTAGGAGCAACGATATATCTCTTTTCTCCGTCTGCGTAAACTAGAAGAGCGATGTTCGCTGTTCTATTTGGATCGTACTCGATAGTCTTAACTGTTGCTGGAATACCGTCTTTAGTTCTCTTAAAGTCGATAATTCTGTACTTAGGTCTGTATCCGCCACCTCTATGTCTAACGGTGATCTTACCTCTCACATTTCTTCCTGAATGCTTCTTCAGAGTTTTAGTAAGGGATTTTTCTGGCTTGCTAGCTGTTATCTCCTCGAAAGTCGAAACAGTCATGCCTCTCAGACCAGGAGTGGTTGGATTATACTTCTTAATTCCCATTATTTACTCCTCCTATTTTACAGTCCCTGGAAGATTTCGATCTCTTTGCTATCCGCAGCGAGAGTAACGATTGCTTTCTTATAAGAAGCTGTTCTTCCTACTGTTCTTCCCATTCTCTTAACTTTTCCATTAACGTTCATGATATTAACCTTAGCAACATCAACTCCGAAGATTTCTTCGACAGCCTGTCTAACCTCGGTCTTGTTAGCTGTATCAGCAACCTTGAAAACATACTTCTTGTCAGCCGACATGTCCATGCTCTGCTCGGTGATGATAGGCTTAAGTATTACGTCGTAACCGCTCTTCATTATGCGTATACCTCCTCAATTCTCTCAGCTGCTGCCTTAGTGAGCACGAGGCTGTAATGATTGATGATCTCATATACATTCATTGTGCTTACAAGTGCAGTTCTCACACCCTGAATGTTAGAAGCAGATCTAACAACGTTCTCATCCTTCTCATCCATTACGATGAGGGCCTTCTTATCAGCCTTGATATTCTCGAGAACCTTAACCATTTCCTTAGTCTTTGGTTCAGCGAACTTTAGCTCGTCTAGTACGATGATTTCCTTGTCAGCAACCTTAGCAGAAAGTACGGACTTAAGAGCAAGTCTCTTTACCTTCTTAGGAACTGCATATCTGTAGTCCCTTGGCTTTGGTGCGAAAACAATTCCACCACCTACCTGCGTAGGATCTGTTGTGCTTCCCTGTCTGTGGCGACCTGTACCCTTCTGTCTGAAAGGCTTGCGTCCGCCTCCTCTTACTTCACTTCTTGTCTTGGCAGATTGGGTTCCCTGTCTCTGGTTTGCCAAGTAATTCTTGACTACAGTCTGTACTGCAATTTCGTTTGGTTCGATTCCAAAGATTTCATCATTCAATGTAACTTCGCCAACCTCAGCACCGGCCATATTAAGCATCTTTACTTTTGCCATTAGTGATTCCTCCTTTCTGCCTCTTATTTATTCTGTCCTTTTACCGCACCCTTAACCTTAAGGAGTCCGCCCTTCTTTCCAGGAACAGCTCCCTTAACGAGAAGTAGGTTGCGATCAGCAATAACCTTTACGAGAACGATGTTCTGTACTGTAACTGTGTCTCTACCCATTCTTCCTGGGGCCTTGTTGCCCTTGAAGACTCTTGATGGGTATGTACCAGCGGCAAGAGCACCTGCAAGTCTCTTATGCTTGGAACCGTGAGTCATAGGTCCTCTGCGGTGTCCGTGTCTCTTGATGTTACCCTGAGTTCCCTTACCTTTGGAAACGCCTGTAACGTCAAGCTTCATTCCCTCTTCGAAATCAGCAACTGTGATTTCCTGTCCTACCTCGTAAGTCTCGCCATCTTCGACTCTGAACTCAGCGAGGTACTTCTTAGGAGCTACTCCGCACTTCTCAAAATGACCAGTCTCTGGCTTGTTGAGTCTGTGTGCCTTCTGCTCCTCGTAGCCAACCTGTACAGCATTGTAGCCGTCGGTCTCTACTGTCTTAACCTGCGTTACTACCTCAGGTCCGGCTTCGATTACGGTAACTGGTACTACAGCACCGTTCTCATTGAAGATCTGTGTCATGCCGATCTTCTTGCCTAAAAGTGTTTTCATAATTCTCCTCCTAGTGTCTTACAGCGGATCGCCCTGGTTTGGCCGAATTGCCCTCTCATGCGATCTTTCTAAAATCTAGCTTAGAGCTTGATTTCAATGTCAATGCCTGCTGGCATATCGAGCTTAGCAAGAGCGTCTGTTGTCTTAGTCGAAGCATTAGTAATATCGATAAGACGCTTGTGTGTTCTCTGCTCAAACTGCTCTCTGCTGTCCTTGTACTTGTGAACAGCTCTGATGATTGTTACGACTTCCTTCTCTGTTGGAAGTGGAATAGGGCCAGATACTGTAGCGCCTGTTCTCTCAGCAGTCTCAACAATCTTTGCTGCCGACTTATCCAATAGAGCATGGTCATAAGCCTTCAGTCTGATTCTGATTTTCTGTAGTTCGCTCATTAGTAGTTCCTCCTGTTTGTTTTGTACTGTTTTCGCTATGCTTGTACAGGACTTCGCCCGTTTTTACTTGCTACGCCTTAGCGCTTACACTCTTTCGTGCGTTTCCTAAAGGTTTACACAAATCAAAAATGGCGAACCCCCTCGCCCTCGTCTAGCGAGGACAATTCTCCGCAGAAATTACCTGATAGCTCAGCAACTTCCTGCTTCATCGCCTTAAACAAGCTTTTAAATTATACATGGCAAGAATTTACAATGCAAGGCTTTTTTGTACTTTTTTACGAAAGTAATTACAGTGTTTTCAAGTGTTACAGGTAGCTCCACACTAACACGGCTACGTGCGTTTCCTTGGTGTTGATATTTCATCAAAAACTATTCGTTTTTTTATGTTTTTTGTATAAATTGCACTATTTTATGGTTTGTTTCGTTCATTGGACTCAGCTGATCGAATATGAATAATTGATATGTTTTCTCAAAAATACATAAAAAATACATTATTTCGAAGTTAATATTTATAAAATACGCCCTTAGTGGTCTTTTATCGTCTATTTATATTTTATGTTTCTATATGTATTTGATTCTCATATCGATACTATACGACTACATGTGTGATACAATTCTCTTATAAGATATTGGGTTTCAGTATTTCTGAAAGGAGTATTAACAAAATGAAAAAGTTATATAAGAGTAAAAGTTGCGGTACTATTGTAGGCAAGGTATTTGATGATGGTGGAGTTCTCGCATGTTGCGGCGAAGACATGGAAGAGCTTGTACCAAAGACAGCTGATTCAGCTACTGAAAAGCACGTTCCTGTAGTTGAGTGTGACGGCAATCTCGTTAAGGTTACTGTTGGTAGCACACTTCACCCTATGACAGAGGAGCATCATATTCAGTTCATAATCCTTGAAACTAATCTAGGATTCCAAAGAAAAGCTCTAAAGGTTGATGGAGAGCCTGTTGCAACATTTGCCATCCAGGGCGGAGAGAAAGTTGTCGCTGCTTATGAGTATTGCAATATCCACGGCTTCTGGGTTAATGAGTTGAACTAATATTTCATGCTCAAGGTGTATGCCACCAACTAGTCTGCCTCAGGAGCTTTATCCTGATTGATACAGATTTATTAAAACAATTGGTTGCAGATTTCATAGAAAAGCATAAGCGGAAGGCGATGGCCTTCCGCTTATGCTTTCTTATGTTTACTTGCTCTTCTATATGTCTCTAACAAGCCTCTAGCCTGGTGGCCAAGTCATCTTTCTACGTCCAAGAATATGAATGTGCAGATGGTGAACAGTTTGCTGTCCATCTTCTCCAGTATTGATAACGGTTCTATATCCATTATCTAGACCTTCTTGAGCTGCGATATCCTTAATCTTGAGCATCATGTGTCCCATAAGCTCTCTGTCTGCGTCTTCTAAATCATTAAGAGATGCAACGTGCTTCTTGGGAACCATCAAAACATGTACAGGTGCCTCTGGAGCAGCATCACGGAAAACCGAAATAAGGTCATCCTCGTATACCATATCAGTAGGTATCTCACCTTTTGCAAGCTTGCAGAAAATGCAATCTTCCATATGACTCCTCCTTTCTAGACCACTTCAGCTAAGCAGCCTTCCTTATAGTTAGCGACTAGCCGAACCTCCACGAATTCGCCCGAGACCAGCTTTCGCTCCTCATCCTTAATATACACCTTTATATAGTTAGATGTATATCCTGTAGCATAATCTTCTTCAAAAGTTTCCACGAGCACTCTGTGTACTACGCCAAAGTTGCGTTTTTGGAACTCCTGTGCGACGTATTCCGCTCTACTAATCAGCTCATTTACACGGGTCATCTTGTCAGCGGGCGTCACTGTTTCCTTATACTTCGCAGCCTCAGTACCCTTTCTCGGTGAGAATTTGAATGCATGAACCCTGCCGAACGACGCCTTATCAACAACATCCAGAGTATCTGCAAAGTCTTCTTTCGTCTCCCCAGGAAATCCAACTATTATATCTGTTGTGATTCCATATAGCGGATCCACGCTGCGTATGGCCTCGACAATAGCGAGGTATTCATCCCTAGTGTATCTGCGTTTCATACCCTTCAGAACATTGTTGCTACCACTCTGTATAGATAGGTGCAGGTGTCTACAAAGTCTCTTGTACTTGACGATTCGCTCAACATGTTCCTTGTCTACAACGTTAGGCTCAAGTGAACTCAGTCTCACTCTGAAGTCGCCCTCTAATTCATCAAGCCTCTTCAGCACAGTTTCAATTCCAGAAAGGTTTTCCTCGCCGTCCCTTCTCTCAAACGAGAAAGCTTTTTCGCTGCCATAGAGAGCCGTGTTTATCCCAGTCAATACAATTTCCTTGTAACCTCTATCTACAAGAGCTTTCGCCTCAGTGATAATCTCCTCTATCCCTCTGCTTCTGACCGCACCCCTTGCATAAGGAATCTTGCAGTAGGAGCAGAATCGGTTGCAGCCCTCTTCAATCTTTATGTATGCCCTCTGCATCTGCGACTCACTTGAGATTACAATGCCAGTCTCCTCATAGCCAACAAGCTCGCTAAGGGGAAGTACTTTTGTTTCAGTATCATTCTCTTTGCCAGTCTTTCTAAGCTCCAAAGCATTCATAACCTCATCGCATATAGTAGATTTGAGGTTATTTCCAATAACTATATCAACATCAGGCATGGCCTCAAGCTCTTTACTAGCGGTCTGGGCATAGCAGCCAGTAACCACCATCACAGAATCGGGTCTGAGCTTCTTCATGCGCCTTATATATTTTCTCGACTTGCTATCAGCAACGCTTGTCACAGTACAAGTATTTATGACATAGGCATCAGCAGCTTCATCCTCCCCCACGATTTCAGCACCGCGGGATATGAACTCTTCCTTCATAGCCTCTGTCTCATATTGATTCACCTTGCATCCAAGCGTATGAAAAGCAATCTTCATATGTGTTACCCGTCCTTTACAATGATGGGTTAAAGTCTAACACACCTCTTTATAACGGTCAACGAGGCTAAGGCAACGAACGAAGTTAAAAATAATCCAAGGTACATATATAGCAGTGAACCATCCCCAGTTCTTGGAATTATCGGTTGTGTAACTCTGATCGTTTGATCCCGATTATTTATATCCTCATGTGTTGCAACGAGCTGTCCTTTCTCGTTATACACCTTTTCGTATGCTACGAGCTCCTTGCCAGCGATTTTGGACGTATTAAGTTTAAACGATACTGGTGCTGTACCATTTCCTTTACTTGTAAAAGTGGTGCTTCCTACTACATCTTTTCCGTCTTCTTCGTAAGGCTTGCCAGTCTTCTTATCCATCAGGACACCTCTTACGGTGTAGCTATGTCCCATAATCAGATTCTCGTACTTGACTGTGTCAACAAGCGATACATTCTTTGCCTTTGAAATTATCTTCGCTCCTCCCTTACCAGTCATCTTGGTTCCAATAGATGGGTAGTAGATGGACTGAGCAGAATCATTGATATCAGCATGCACTGCAATGGGAACGTTTCTATAAGTTAATGTTTCAAATACTACGGTCACCTTATCCTGGCGGAGAGTCGAGTCATATCTGAATTCGAGCTCTATCTCTCCGTCTGCGTTCTCCGCTGTAAATTCTTTTTCAGCAGTAATCTCTTTGTCATCCTTATCAAGGATAGGTTTATTCTTCTCCTTGTCCATTAGGACTCCTGTCACCTTATACTTTTTGCCGATGATAAGGTTCTTGTACTTAACCTTGTCGATGATTTTCTCTTCCTTGCTAGGGGCGCCTGTATTTGTGCCAGACTCAGCTGAATGTGCCTCCGTTTTAATCTCCGGATGACGAAGAGTCTGGTTGTCATCGTTTATATCGCGGTGATTTGCAATCTCTTTGCCTTTATACTTTAGTGTCTCAAAGACAACAGTGTCCTTTCCAGCTAGCTTAGTAGTATCAAAGGTAAACTCAAGCCCTATCTCTCCGTTTGCAACGCTGTCAGAACTCGTCGAATTCTGCGCGGTAACCGTGAACTCTTTCTGAGAAGTAATCCTGCTGCCATTCTGTTCAAGTGGCGTTCCTGTACTCTTATCCATCAGCACCCCTTCGAGAGTATATGTTTCACCTTCATACAAGTTAGAGAAGCTCACAACGTCCTTAACCTTAGTCTTAGGACCGTACATCGCAATTGAATCCTCTGTCGCAATGTCCATAGCCTTAGTTCCGATTTTAGGGATAGCAGGGTTGTTGACATGCGAAGATGGCTCTCCTGAGTTGAAATACACAGCCGCACCAGATCCATCGCCATCGATTTTCTTTGTATATACAGTTTTATCCAGGAGATATCCCGCTGGGGCTTTTGTCTCACGGATTGTTACAGTTCCGCGTGGCAGCACAGCATCGCCCTGTTCTGTAACAAAGAGAGGATCGCTGCCCTTTACGATGTTCTTATCTCTGAGCTCTGCAGTGTATTTACCAGAAGCATCCTTAGTCGTTCTTAGTTTCCATGTGCGAACAACCTTTGCGTTTTCAACAGGTCCAATAGTATCATAATACTTAACTTCAAATTCAGCACCAGTCATGTCGCTAGGATTCATGTAACTATCACCACTAGCTTTTTTCTCGAGAAAAATCTTAACAGGCGCAAACACAGGTGAATCATATGACTGCACTGTGCTCGTAGTTTCAGCCTTGCTCTCCACCTTATAAACAGTCTTGTCTAGCTCATAGCCTACTGGGGCTATCGTCTCCCTTACAGTGTATCGACCAGGCTTCACTTCCAAAGCTTCGGTTCTACCTTTTTCATCAGTCGTCAGTTTTCCGACTGCCGTTCCTGCTTCATCGTAAACCGTATACACTGCACCAGCTAGAGAATACGTGCCTTTGCACTCTCCAGCAATCTTGATATTGTTGCCGATGGATTTAACAACTTCAATCTTCCCATATGGTTTAAGCCCCCATGCTAGCATCATCTGTGATCCATTAGTTGGATAAGCTAGATATGATTTAAAATTTTCAGGAATTTCGCCCTTGTAGGCCTTCGCATCCTGCATCATACGATTGATTAGAGGTCTTGAGTTAACTCTTTCATATGCAGGTCTGCCATTAACTCTTCTAGCCGCACATACTAATGCAAAGTAATACTCTTTCTCATCATAGTTGCTCTTCTGCCACTTATCTGTACTGGCAAGGTACGCGAATTTTGCAAACAGAGAATCCGATGCCTGCTTTGTAAGTGTCACGACCTGCCCCACTTCTGCAGTCTTAAAGTTCTTACCATCTGCACATGCCGCATCATGGATAAGTCCATCGATATTAACCTTGAAAATACTAGCATGATTACGGTTATTATCCTTGTACTGCTTATGCCATGTTACGGTTCCTCTCGTTGGTTCAGCCTCTGGACTTGCTACCACAGACCTAAACGAGGAAGCCCCTCTAGGAGTTGCTGCCCCTACGCTCATGGTCATCCTTCTGCTGACATTATCGTATGATGCAGACTCTGGTATTCGCTCTAAAGTATTAGTATTATGAACACTCCCTCTTCTGCCTTCTTCGTTGTCGAACTCGCCTTCCATTACAATGTTCGCTTCGGCACTACGCGCTTTACCATCTGACGCGCTATTAGCTGAACCTGCTACGCTTGAACCTTCATTGATATTCACCGCTTTGATAGTGAAATCCGCATGACCACCTGTCAGCTTAATAATGAATTTCCCTTCACTATTTTTATTTACAAAGCGAGTAGCCGAGTCTCCTTTCATATCCACATCGCCGTACACGCTTGCATTCTTTCCACCATCGAGAGCTATAATTTCAAGAATTACGCCTCTATCCAGTTTGTAATTAATCTGGTACTCATCTCCCGTCCTTGCACTCCGGGCAAAAGTCTCTCCATTTGATAGATTGGTATTATCTGAAGTCCCAGACTTCAAAGCTGAAAGCTTCGCCCCACTTCCAGTTACTTTGAGCTGAAGTCTCGCAGCCGTATCAGGCGGAATGATATTTACACTGCCATCAGGAGCTTTACCTGAGCTTAGCGCAAAAGCCTGTGATGTTCCAAGAAGCATAACTATACACAGCATCGAGACGATGCAATCATAAATACGTTTAATATTCATTGCTCACCTCAACATCCAGTTCTAATTGCCTTCATCTTCTGAAGCTGGCATATCCTCGAACCTATCAGCAAGAAGCCTAGAGAGTTCCCTAGCCTCATCCTCATGCAAAGTAATCCCTCTGCTCATATGCTCGTGATCAGAATCCCAGTCACGAATATCGAACTTTGGTGTTCTGTCGTTCCACTGAATTAGATTAAGTTCCTTGCTCCAATTGTTCTTATAGGTAGCCAGTACCCCGATGTGATCCAAAATCTTGTAAGTTACACTTCTTTCATTGTTAGTTGCCATTCTAAAACTCCTTCCATTTATACACGGTGCTATCGCACCTCACTTTCATGTAAATTATATGGTTCCTGTGGAGCTGACAACAATGCAAGAAGTACACTATAAGTAGCGAGATTATCCCTTTTATGAGGGTTTTTATAATGCGCTTTAAAGCGACCTAGAAACATTAGTTTTAATACGGATTTTATGATATGAATTAAAATTTAGAAGCAAAAAATTAAAAGGACCTCTGCACGGTAGAGGTCCTAAGCGCCCTTTGGCGGTTTTATATTTAACACACTTATTGTGTCTAAATACTAGCATAAGTATGTCACATAAAGTTCGTTGATGTAATGAAATGCACATTTTATGTTCCGAATGACACAAAAATATGTTTTTCATGCCATCTGGACTCGATTTTGATTCTTCATAGGCTCTCTAATCACGAATACTTTTCATCTCTTTGCGAGCTGTCTCCACATACGAAGCTGCTTCACCAGCTATACCAGCCCTTTCCTCAGGACCGAGCTCTCTGATTACTTTGGCCGGACGACCCATTATGAGCACGCCATCGGGAAATTCTTTGCCCTGAGTGACGAGCGAACCCGCTCCGACGATGCATTCACACCCGATTTTTGCATCATCCATTATTATCGATCCCATGCCGATAAGTGTTGAATCGCCTATAGTACAGCCGTGAATAAGTGACATATGACCTATTGTCACATCAGCTCCTATGTATGTCCCGCCGTTTGTCGCTATATGAATTACAGAGCCATCCTGGATATTAGTTCTGTCACCGATAACAATATCTTTGCCGCTAGAGCGAAGCACAGAATTGTACCAGATATTCACATCCTTACCAATTTTAATATTCTCAGATCCGCTAAGCTGTACACCATCAGCGATGAATACGCTATCATCGTATAACCCAAGCTTTTTTACCTCTCTATTATCCATATTATGTGATGCCTTTCTATTTTCTTTAGCCTCTGGCCGCAGACTGTTTTCCTTATAAATTATTTCACTACTAAATATACACCTCTTTGCAATATTCTACAAAGTTTGTATTCCAAACTCACCTCACTGAGTGTACAATTTAGTTAAATAATTAATGTATTGTAAAGCTCGTAGCTTAAGCTAGCAACCAGTAATTAGCTTGTGATGGAGGATAAACCAATGGGATTGATTGCTAACTACCAATATATCAATGACGCAAACCTCAACGTTCTTATACACCTTGCGAATCTCGATGATGAAGAAGAAGTTTTTGAAACTATTGAAGATTTAAATGAAGAAGCTGAAATTTTTCTTGATACTGATAAGATGTGGGATGTGATGCACTTCGTTCTAACAGGAGTGAGCACCGATGAGAGGTCTAGTAATAACCCCCTCAGCGTGGCAGTTATCGGCGTGAACTTATTTGAAGATTTAAGCCAATTCGTCGCATGTGTAAAAAATGACCGTGTCCCTGAAATAATTTCGGCGCTCGAGGGTTTCGATTATGAAAAGGCTCTTGAAGATTTCAATATGGAAGATTGCGCAAATGCTGGCCTGTATCCAAACATATGGGGTAAAGATGATGAGGACTTGATCGATGAGCTAATAGAAGAAATCGCTGATTACATCGAAGGACTTCGAGACTTCTATAAGAAGGTACTCGAAGCCGGAGGACATGCACTTATTACGATTTATTAAGGGAGGCATATGACGATTAATTTAGTGGATGCGATTTTGAAAACAGCAGGCTTAAATGAAGCCCTGATGCGAGAATGCGATATATTTTTCTGCGATAAGCCTCGAGACACTGAGTATTCGGGGCATGGTGAAGTATATTCGTCTTCGTTTGAAACATTTGCTGTTGACGGAAGCGGCGGAGAATATGTAAAGCTTGAAGATGGCAGCATCGGGTATATTAGCAGCGAAGGGAGCGTCGGAAGAGTTGCTGAAAGCATGGAGGATTTACTTCAATTTCTAATTCACGCGGGATGCATTTCGGATTTTAGCTGTAAATGCATCTACAAAAGCGACGAGCTGTTATCCGCATTTTGCAGCGGTTACATCGAGAAATCACGCAAGTCATATAATGAGAAAGGTACTGATTTCGACGAAATTAGAGGCGAGATTGCGAAGAAGTTATCGCTTGAGTATGATTCTGGTAAGCTCCCCGAGTACGCGAAGAGATTTTACGAAGCTGCCAGCAGAGAGCCACTATTCACCTGCAAGTTCGGAGATGGAGAAGACGAGTTTGTATGTGACGGGATTATTTCGGATATTCTCGGACTATGGGTAAACGAGCTAGTGGGTATGACTAGAGACGAGATTCTAAATTATTAACCGTTAGCTCTGTTCTTCAGCTTCTCGACCTTCTTATCCTTACGTTCCTCTAGCTCAGCGATTTGACCAAGTAAAAAGCTCTCAAAATCGCCTTCAACATCATGCATCTCATAGCCATCGAAAACAATTATCTTGCCTTCTCTATCGAAACAGAATATCTGCTCACCGTCACCTATTACCGAGAAGAACGGGATGCAGTCAGATAGCCCACTTTCATGGAAAGCCCTTGTATTTGCACGTAAGTCTAGGTACTCTGGGACTTCGCTTGAGATGCCGTAAACCATGATTCCGCGGCAAAATTCCCAAAATGGTGCAACTTCATACTCCTGTGCCATAGGCCAGATTTCTTCTCTTACTTCCATGTATAGACCACCAAGCGGAGACATTGTAAACTCTTTGAAATCCTCCGGTAGCTTTATATTGAACTCGCTCTCAAAAGATTCTATATCTTGCTCTGACGGCGTGTCATCTCCACATGCGAAAACCTGATAAGTTTCTTTGTCGTAGTTTTTAAAATAATCGTAAATCTTTTCTATAGACATATTTCACCTCGTTATACTCCCGACAATTTGCCTGGATACTGATTTCACTAATATATTCATTATACTTTCTGTCATATATTTATTTTAGTGATTCAGTATAAAGAAATCAATAATATCCAAGTTAGTATGCCAGGTATACAAAGCAAGCAACATAAAAACAGGGGCACATGCGCCCCTGTCATTAGTTATTTGGTGGTATTCCCTCGTAATCGATGATTACTCGATGATCTCTGTAACTACTCCGGATCCTACTGTTCTTCCACCTTCTCTGATAGCGAAAC